>Ga0190265_10000206_pt1 | contig 55408 bp, 39 predicted proteins | sample Popmic124T_FD_133135 | JGI IMG/M metagenome (GOLD analysis project Ga0190265, IMG submission 133135) | Populus adjacent soil microbial communities from riparian zone of Indian Creek, Utah, USA - 124 T | ecosystem: Environmental > Terrestrial > Soil > Riparian zone | place: USA: Utah | collected... | reverse complement strand
CGCCGACTATCACGGCCACGGCTGGAACTTCCGCGGCATCTTCCGCCGCGACCGCGAGGGCAATCTCGTCGACGCCGAAGGCCAGATGATCCCGCCCGGCGATCCCGACACCTTCCGCCGCCCCGACGAGGGCCTGTTCGTCCCGGCCGGCGTCAATCCCGGCCGCGCCGTCCACATGATGGACATCCATGCCGAGCGCGGCCTGCAATGCGCCGACTGCCATTTCAGCCAGGACGCGCACGGCAACGGCTTCATCTACGGCGAGGTCGCCAACGCGATCGAGATCGGCTGCCGCGACTGCCACGGCACCGCGCGCGACTATGCCAATTTGCGCACCTCCGGCCCCGCCGCCCCGCCGCGCGGCACCAATCTCGAGCTGATCCGCAACGAGGACGGGCGGCGCCGCTTCGAATGGATCGAGCGCGACGGCCGCCGCATCCTGATCCAGCGCTCGATCGTCGATCCCAATCTCGAATGGGAAGTTTCGCAAGTCCGCGACAGCGCCGATGCGAGCCTGCCGCCCTGCGAAGCGCGCGGCGACCAGGCGACGCCCGGCCCCTGCTTCAACCTCCGTTCCGCGCGCGCCAAGCTGATGTCGCGCAGCGGCGCCGAGACTGGCCGCTTCCTGTTCGGCGCCGGCGTTGCCGACGGCGAGCTCGCCCACCCTGACAGCGAGATGGCCTGCTTCACCTGCCATTTGAGCTGGACGACGAGCTGCGGCGGCTGCCACCTGCCGATCGAGGCCAATTGGCGCACCACCACCCACCATTATGAAGAAGAAGAAACAAGGAACTTCGCAACCTACAACCCGCAGGTCGCGCGCGACGAGATGTTCCAGCTGGGCCGCCACCAGACCAGCAAGGGCAACATCATCGCGCCGATCCGCTCGACCTCGGCGCTGATCCTGTCCTCGACCAACATCAACCGCGAGCGGATCTACGTCCAGCAGCCGCCGATCTCCGCCTCGGGCTATTCGAGCCAGGCCTTCGCGCCGCACTTCCCGCACACCGTGCGGCGCGCCGAGACCAAGACCTGCACCGATTGCCACCTCTCCGCGGCCAACGACAACAATGCGATCATGGCGCAGCTGCTGCTGCACGGGACGAACTTCGTGAACTTCGTCGGCATGCACAGCTGGATCGGCATGTCGGGCGGCTTCGAGGCGGTGCGCGTCACCGAATGGGACGAGCCGCAGGCGGTGATCGGCTCCTATCTCCACCGCTACGCCTATCCCGATTTTTTCCGGATGCACGTCGAGCGCAACAATCGCGAGCTGATCGAATGGACGCGGGGCGAGACCTTCGATCGCAACCTCTCCGGCGAGACCCGCGCGCTCGAGCAGTTCGCCAACGTCACGCAAGGCACGGGCGGCGCCGTCCGCTGCCTGCAGAATCGCGGCGAATATATGTTCGTCGCCGAAGGCCGCGGCGGCTTCCGCGTCTACGACATCGCCTCGATCGGCAACAAAGGCTTCTCCGAGCGGATCGTGTCCGCCCCCTTCTCGCCGCTCGGGCAGAGCACGCGGGTGCGCTCGCGCAACGCGACCTGCATGGCGCTGCCGACCAACCAGCCGATCGCGCCGGACCGCAACCGGGCCATGGCCGCGACCACCCGCCCGGGTCCCAACGGCACGACGATCAGCCTGCTTGAGGAAAATCAGGAGCAGCCCTTCCATCCGATCTACGATTATGCGGTGGTGACCGATTCCGAGGAGGGCCTGTTCCTCGTCGACGTCGACACGCTCGCCGACGGCGATCCGCGCAACAACAGCCTGCGCCGCGCCGTTACCTGGAACGAGAACGGCGTGTTGAACGGCGCCCGGCACATCACGCTGGCCGGCCATTACGCCTATATCGCCGCGGCGGCGGGGCTGGTGGTGGTCGATCTCGACGACCCGCTCCACCCGCGCCACGTCGCCACCCTGCCCTTGACCGACGCCCGCGCCTCGGCGCTGCAATTCCGCTACCTCTGGGTGACCGACGCCGAGGGGCTGAAGCTCTTCGACGTCACCAGCATGGCCAACCCGGTGCCGGTGCCCGCGGCGACCGTGCGGCTGGAAGACGCGCGGCGCATCTATCTCGCCCGCACCTACGCCTATGTCGCCGCCAAGCAGCAGGGCCTGGCGATCGTCAACATCACCAATCCCGAGCGGCCGCAGCCGCCCGCCTTCGTCACCTTCGACGGGCGGATGAACGATGTGGAGGACGTCGTCGTCGGCTCGACCAATGCGGCGCTCTTCGCTTATGTCGCCGACGGCCGCAACGGCATGAAGGTGCTGCAGCTCACCTCGTTCGGCAATTCGAACACCGTCTACGGCTTCTCGCCGCGGCCCCAACCCGAGCTGATCGCCTGGGCGCGCACCCCCTCGGCCGCGCTCGCCGTCGCCAAGGGCCTCGATCGCGACCGCGGCGTCGACGAGACCGGCGGCCAGATCGCCATTTTCGGCCGCCTGGGCTCGCGGCCGTTCAACCGCGCGGAGATGGAGCGCCTCTTCCTCAACAGCCAGCGCTTCCCCTACCGGGTCAGCGACAGCGGCACGATGCAGGATTGGGTGGGGCCGCGGGTGGCGAGGCGGTAACGCCGTCATTCCAGCGAAAGCTGGAATCTCCCTTCCTTTTGCATGACCGCTGCGAGGCAATGATTCCAGCTTTCGCTGGAATGACGGAGGGTGGGCTAAGCCTGCCCCCGCTCCTCGTTGAGCATGCGGATCAAGGGCGCGCGCGCGTCGGTGAAACGGGCGAGCACGTCGTGCGGCTCGGCGGTGTCGAAATGGCTGATCAGCTCGCGGCCGTTCCAATAGTGAAGCGCGTAATAGGGGCGGTCGGCGACGATCATCGGGCGGTTGTCGGGCGCGTCGGCGTCCATCGGCTCGAGGTCGAGCGCGACCTGCGGCGCGGTCGCCGGGCAGACGGCGAGCACCGTCCCCGCCCAGCGCGTCATGATCGGGCGGTGCAGATGGCCGGCGACCATCGCGATGATATTGTCCTGCGCCGCGACGATCGCCTTGAGCCGCAGCACCCATTCGGCCTCGGGGTTCTCGGTCATCCAGCTGAGGCCGGTCTCGATCGGCGGATGGTGGAGGACGAGCAGGGTCGGCCGCCCGGGCGCCTCGGCCAGCCGTGCCCGCAGCCAGGCGGCGCGGACCTCGCAGAAGCCGCCGCCGTGCCGCCCGGTCTCGAGCGTGTCGAGGACGAGGATGCGGACGGGATGATCCTCGATCGCATATTGGACGAAGCCGTCCGCGGTCGGCTGATCGGGATTAAAGGCGAGGAAAGCGGTGCGGCTGTCGTGATTGCCCATCGCCGGATAGACCGGGAAGGGAAGCCCGGCGACCGCCTCGTTGAAGCGCCGGTAGGAGACATTGTCGTCGCCATTGTCGGCGATGTCGCCGGTGGCGAGCAGCAGGTCCGGCCGCGGCGTCATCCCGGTGAGGACGCGCAGGGTTCGGTCGAGCCGCTGGCGGTTCAGCTCGTCCGGATTGCCCGGCTCGAAGCCGAGATGGATGTCGGTGATCTGCGCGACCAGCACCCGCTATCGCCGGCCGGCAGCGGCCGGCTGCGGTTGCGGATGGACCGGGATCACGGTCGTTTCCCAGCGCCGGCCTCGCACGCGCTGCCGGAGCAGCATGGCCGGCGTGCCTCCGTCCATATGGAAATCGTGGCACATAGCGCAGGTCGACGCGACCGGCCGGCCGGTGGTCTCGCCGCCATGGCAGGCGCGGCAGCTGCCGAGATCGGGCAGCAGCAGATCGGTCGCCGCGTTCGACGCCTGCGCGCCGTGGCAGCTGGCGCAGGCGGCGGCGCCCTCGGCGCGCGGCTGGCCGGGACGCTGGACGATCTGGTGGGCGCGGTGATCGAACCAGCCGTGCAGCATATAGCGCGACGGGAAGGCGACCGGCCGGATGCGGTAGTCGAGCGAGCCGGGCGGGGGCTGGACCACTTGGTGGCAGTCGAAGCAGGCGCCGCCCTGGGAGAAGACAGCGCGGATCGCCTGGTCGGCGCGCGTCGCCACGCCCGCCCGCGCCCGGGCGAACTGGACCGCGGCGCGGATCTGGTTGACGTCGCCGGGCCGCTGCCTGGCGCCGGCGCTCAGCGCCGCCGGACGCTGCGGGCCGCCGGCGCGGTAGAGCGCGCGCAGATCGCCGATCACTTGCGCGGGCGAACCGTGGCGCAGGGTACGGATGGTGCCGCCGAGCTGATCGAAGGCGAGGCTGTGGCACATGCCGCAATCCTCCTCCATGTCGACCGGCTGGAAGCGGGTGCCGTCGGGCGTCGGCACGTGGCAGTCGGCGCATTGCAGACTCTCGCCGAAGCCGTGGCTGGCCGCCAGTCGCCGCCCCATTTGCGCCACCCCGCCGCGCGGGTCGAGGTGAAGCGCGTGCGGGAACTTCAGATTGCTCGACTCGCGCGCGTCGCGGCCGAGCGGCACGCGCTGCATCCGCGGCTGCTCGCCGTCCCAACGGATCAGCACCGAAGGCTGGAATTCGGGGTGGTTGTCCTCGAAATCGGAGGCGCTGGCGAGCCTGGTGTCGGGCAGCCGCGCCTGGATGTCATTATGGCAATCGGCGCAGAAGCGCTGCGGCGTCGGCGGGATCTCCTGCGGCCCTTCATGCTCGGTGTGGCAATCGACACAGCGGCCCGCGGCCTGGCCGAAGAAAGCGGCGACGTTCTGCTGGAGCCGGCGGAAGCCGCTGAGATTGGGCGTCGCCCGCTGCAGCCGCATGAGGTCGGCATGGTCGTGGATGCCGGTGTGGCAGGACTTGCAGGCTTCGTCGCGCACCGCGACGAAGGGCTGGACGTGGCAGGCCTGGCAATTCTGGGCGAGACCGGCATGGCCCTGCGACAGGCTGCCCGAGAGCCACATCCGATCGGCATGATAGCCCTGGGCGTAGCGCACCGCCTCGCTGCGGTTCTGGTAGAAGGACCAGATCGGCCAGGCGAGGAAGATTGCGAGGACGACGAGCGCCAGGGCCCAGGCCATCGGCCTTTTGCCCGGCATGACCGAGGCCAGAGCGAAGCGGCTGACGTCGGTCTTCTCCGACGCGGCATCGTCCTCGGCACGCTCGATGTCGATCGCGACGTCGTCGGTGCCGGCGGGAGTCGGCAGGATACGCAGCAGGAACGGCCCGATCCGGACGTCGCCGCCGGTGTGCAGGTTGAGCTGGCCGAACCCGGTCGTGTCGCCGTCGATCTCGATCGTCATCCCCATCTCGGCGGAGACGCCGAGGCGGTTGCCCGAGACCAGCTCCATCGTCGCGTGGTGGAGCGCCACGGCGAGATCGTTGAGGCGGATATCGCAATTGGGGTCGCGGCCGATCTTCAGCAGGTCGTCGTCGATCCGGGACGTGCGGATGATCTCCCGCCCGTCGGCGCTGCGGCTGATATGGCGAAGGATGAAGGCCATCGCGCCGCCCTACCAGTAGAAGAAAACGCTGATGATGTGGGCGGTCAGCGCGGCGATCAGCGCGAAGGTGACCGGCACGTGCACGTACAGCCAGATTTCGAGCATGGCGCGGATCCGCACGTGGCGGCGCACCCGGCTCAGCGCCGCCGCCTTGCGCTGCAGCAGCACCGCCACCTGGTCGAGCGCGATCCCCTCCTCGCCTTCGCTCTCCGACAGGCGGCGGCGGATGACCTTCAGCGCCTCGGCATTGCCGCCCCCGCGCACCGTCCCGGTCAGCCGCCGGTACAGCCCGCCGCCGAACGGGTCCTCGCCGAGCGAGCCGAGCACGACCTCGGTATCCTCGTCGGAGAGCGGCTGGGCCGAGATCTGGATCTGTTTGTCGATGCTGTCGACCGCGTCGATCATCTGCGCCGCGGTCATCTCGCCGCGATTGTCGGAGAGCTCCTTGGGCAGCCAGGCATAAGCGGCGACGCCGTAAATGCCGGAGACGATGACCAGCATCATCAGCGCGTAGGCGAGGGTGTGGATGTTCCAGCCGAACTGGAAGCCGGTGTGGAGCGTCGCGATCACGATCAGCGAGAGGCCGCAATAGACGTGCGCCGAGGTCCAGGCCTTGAGCGACCATTTCTTGCGGGTGATGTTGCGCTTGCGCACGCCGAGCGCGGTCAGCCAGAGGATCAGCCCGGCGCCGATCGTGCCGAGGATGTAGCCGTACCAGCTGCCGCCATTGTGGCGCGGCTGGACGTCGACCAGCATATAGACGAGGATGGCGAGGAAGGAGATCGCGGCGGCGACCTTGAGCCACCGGAATTGGCGGTGCCGCAGGAAGCTCTCATGGCTGGCCGAATCCCCGAGGTCGGTCCGTTCGATCCCCCTGGTCGCCACGCTTGGTCAGCCCCCCCGTTCCATCCGCGCCACCGAGAGGAATTCCTCGGGCGCCACCCGGATCGCCGCGCCGGTCGGGCAGGCGCGGACGCAGGCCGGGCCACCCTCGATGCCGGAGCACATGTCGCACTTGATCGCCTTTTTCGGCGTCTCGGGGCTGACCCGCGCCTCGGTCCATTTCTTGTTCGGCTCGCCGGGGCCCGGGCCGAGGCCGGCCAGCATCCAGGCCAGCAGCGACGGCTTCTTCGGCGGCACCTTGTCCATCCGGATCACGCCATAGGGGCAGTTGCGCTGGCAATTGCCGCAGCCGATGCAGGTCTCGTCGATATAGACCTCGCCGTCATGGCCGCGGTGGATGGCGTTGGGCGGGCAATCGGCCATGCAATGCGGGTGCTCGCAATGGCGGCAGCTGGTCGGCACGTGGAGATGGGCGAAGGTCTTGCCCGCCTCGCGGTTGAGGCGGCTCAGCCCTTCGTGGGCGTCGGCGCAGGCCTTCTCGCAATTGTCGCAGCCGACGCAGAGCTTCTCGTCGATCAGGAGCAGGTCGGTCGCCTCGCCGATGCCGTTCTCGACCAGGAAGCTGGCGACATTGGAATAAAGATCGATCACGCCGCCGAAGCCGTGCTTGTGGTCCTCGATATAAGCGGTGAGTTCCTGGCGCGTCTCCATGTCGTTCTTGAAGCGGCGGAGCAGCTCGGGCTTGCTGTCGAGCAGGTGCCGGAAGGCGTCGCCGTTGAGCTTGATGACCTCGGACTTGATCGCGGCGCGCACCGTCGCGGTGCGGCGGCCGCCGTCGATCAGCGCCATCTCGCCGACATAGGAGCCGGCGGGGAGGTAGGAGAGAAAGACCGGCTTGCCGCCGATGTCCTTCTCGACCACCATCGAGCCCTGGCGGATGACGAAAATGTCGTAATTCTCTTCGCCCTCGTTGATGATCGCCTCGCCGGCCTTGACGCCGACGATCTCGGCGCTGGCCAGCACCTCGACCAGATCCTGCTTGGCGACGCCCGAGCCGAGCATCTGCAGCAGCTGCCGCTCGGTCGAGATGCGGGTGATCTCGCGCTTCGCCGCCGGCACGGTCGACATCAGCTTCAGCGCCGCGTTGCGCGGAATCTCGACGACGATCGCGCCCGATGCGGCGCGCACCGTATTGCCGCGCTTGCGGCCGGAAATGAGGCCGACCTCGCCGACGATCGAGCCCTGGTCGATCGGCACGGTGACGTTGGGGTTGGTCGGATCGATCTCGACCAGCACCGAGCCGTCGGCGATCGCGAATAGTGACGAGCCCGGCTCGTTGCGCGCGAAGATCACGTCGCCCTCCCGATACGAGACCGGATCGGAATCGAGCATGAACTCGCGCATCTGCAGCATCGACATCTCGTTGAAGATGGACACTCGGCGGCGCAGGAAGCCGAGCCACTCCTCGACGCTGCGGCGGCCCGGCAGGACCGCGAACTTCTGCTCGAGGATCGGCTCGTCGGCGGGCTTCAGAGCGGTGTTGCCGTTGATGAACTCGATGACGTCATAGCCCTGGTTCATGCAATGCTTGATCAGCGGATAGCCGGCCAGCGCGCCGATCACGTAGATGCCGGGCACGGTGGATTCGAACAGAGGCGACAGCTTGGGATAGGAGACCCGGTCGGGGCTCATGAATTCGATGCCGGAGCCGGCCCTGATCGCCTTCTTGCCGTCCTTCTCCTCATAGGCGGCGCAGCAGCCCTCGACGAAGGCGCGCGGCGGCGCCGAGCCCATCCGGGCGATGACGCGGTCGCACGGCACCTTCAGTTCGCCGTCGCGCGTGTCGAAGGTGATGACGCCCTTGTCGATCGCCGACGCGGTGGTCTCGCGCAGGATCGACATGCGGCCGTCCTTCTCGGCCGCGAGCAGGGCCTTGACGTTGGCGTCCTTGGCGGTGGCGAAGTCGGCCGAGCGGTTGACGATCGTCACCGTGTTGCGCTGCTCGGGGTCGGCGGCGAGGCCGAGCGCGTTCTCGATACCGGCATCGCCGGCGCCGATCACCGTGATATGCTCGTCGATATATTCGCCGGGATCGTCGAGCTGGTACTGGACGGTCGCGCCCTCGCCGACCGGGCAGCGGACCAGGTTCGGATTGCCCTGGGTGCCGATCGCCAGGATCACCGTCTCCGCGGCGATCTCCTCGCCGCCGCGGGTCTTCAACTTGAAGTCGCCCTGACCGCCGGTGATCGCGCTGATCTCGGCGTTGAGCTTGACGTTGACCTTGTGGCCGGCGGTCATCTCGTCCCAGGTACCGAGCACCTTCTCGCGCTTGCCCGCGTCGAATTCGAGGTCCGAGCGCAGCACGAGCTGGCTCGGCGTCGCCATGACGTGCTTGCCCTTCTGATATTTGTAGATCGTGTCGCAGAGATGGTCGGTCTTCTCCAGCAGCACGTGGCTGAGGCCAAGCTGCGCCGCCCGCGCGGCGGCGCTCAGGCCTGCCGGCCCCGATCCCACGATGGCGATCTTGAAAGCTGACGGCACGCGGTTCCATCCCCCAAGAACAGCCGGTCGAGCGGCGGCGGCGCCCACGGACCCCGAGCGCACCCCATCGTTGCGACGGCAATCTAGCAGCTTCCCTGAGAGACGCCAGACTTGACGTCGGCTTTTTTGCCGTGATGATCCGCGGCCAAATGACAGACGCGCGCACCCCCGGCCGCCGGTTCAACCCGGCCACGATCGCCCTCATTGTCGCGGCTTTGCTCGCCGCCGTCGCGCTCGGAATCGCCGTCTTCCGCTCCGGCGAGGGCGGCGACGGCGCGGCGCCCGGCGTCGCCATGACCAACGCCGCCGCGGCGAGCAGCACCGAGGACATGCTCGCCGCGCTCATGGAGAGCGTCCGCCGCAACCCCGACGACCATCAAAGCTGGTTCAATCTCGGCTTCGCCTATCGCAACAACAACCGGCTCGCCGAGGCCGAGCAGGCGTTCCGCCGCGCCTCCGAACTGGCGCCGAATGACGCCAATTATCTCGCCTATCGGGCCGAAATCCTGCTCGTGATGGCGCGCAATGACGAGGTCCCGCCCGAAGCCGAGCGGCTGCTCCGCCGGGTGATCGAAATCGAGCCGGCCAATCCGCAGGCGAAATTCTATCTGGCCACGATCCGCGACATCCGGGGCGAGCATCGCGGCGCCGTCGACGACCTCATCGCGCTGATCCGCGAGGCGCCGCCCGGCGCGCCCTGGGAGGGCCAGGTCCGCGGCACCGCCGTCGCCATCGCCAGCGAGCACGGCATCGACATCGAGGGCCGCCTGCCGCCGGCACGGACGCCGCCGGCCTCGCCCGCCACCGCCGGCATCCCCGGCCCGACGCGAGAGCAGATGGAGGCGGCCCGGGCCCTGGCGCCGAGCCAGCAGGACGAGATGGTCAAGGGCATGGTCGACCGCCTCGCCAACCGCCTCCGCCAGAATCCGCGCGACGCCGACGGCTGGATCCGGCTGATGCGCTCGCGCATGGTCCTCAACGACCCGCGCGCCGCCGGCGAAGCGCTGCGCACCGCGCTCGCCGCCTTCCGGAACGACGCCGCCACGCAAGGCCGCCTCCGCCAGGCGGCGCGCGAGCTCGGCGTGCCCGGAACGTCCTGACCGTCATGGGCTGGCACCCCGCCAGCTGGCGCGGTTTCGAAGCGCGGCAGCAGCCCGATTATCCCGACGCGGCCGCGCTCGCCGCGGCGGAGCGCGAGCTCGCCGCCTATCCGCCGCTCGTCCGCATCGCGGAGGTCGACGCGCTCAAGGCCGCCCTCGCCGAAGCCCAGGCCGGCCGCGCCTTCCTGCTCCAGGGCGGCGACTGCGCCGAAAGCTTCGCCGAATTCTCGCCGGCCAATATCGAGGGCAATTTCCGGCTGATCGCGCTGATCGCGGCGCGGCTCGCGGCGGCGTCGGGGCTTGCCATCGTCCGCGTCGGCCGGATCGCCGGCCAGTTCGCCAAGCCGCGGTCGAGCGACGCGGAGGAACAGGCCGGCGTCGCCCTCCCCGTCTATCGCGGCGACATCGTCAACGGCATCGCCTTCGATGCCGCAGCGCGCCGCGCCGATCCCGAGCGCATGTTCCGCGCCTACGCCCAGGCCGCGGCCACGCTCGATCGGCTGGGCAGCCTCGCCGCCGCCGGGGGCACGTCCTTCCATAGCAGCCACGAAGCGCTGCTCCTCCCTTTCGAGCAGGCACTCGCCCGCTTCGATCCGGCCTCGCGCCGCTGGTACGGGTCGTCGGCGCACTTCCTCTGGATCGGTGACCGCACCCGCTTTCCCGGCTCCGCCCATGTCGAATTCGCGCGCGGCCTCATCAATCCGCTCGGCCTCAAATGCGGGCCGTCGCTCGAGCCGGATACGCTGCTGCGGCTGCTCGACATCCTCGATCCGGCGCGCGAGCCTGGCCGGATCACCCTGATCGCGCGCATGGGGCACGATCGGGTCGCCGAACGGCTGCCGCCTTTGCTCCGCGCCGTCGCCCGCGAAGGACGGCCCGTCCTGTGGGCCTGCGATCCGATGCACGGCAATACGGTTCGAGCGGCGAGCGGCACCAAGACCCGCCCGCTCTTGCACATCCTGTCTGAGGCCCGGGCCTTTTTCGCCGTGGCGAGGAGCGAGGGCGCGCGGTGCGGCGGCCTTCATTTCGAGATGACCGGCCGGGACGTCGCCGAATGCACCGGCGGCGCGGCGCGCCTCACCGAGCGGGACATGGCCGACCGCTACCTCAGCCATTGCGATCCGCGCCTCAATCCGTCGCAGGCGATGGAGCTCGCCGAGCTCGTCGCCGGGGAGCTGGCGGCGCCGGGCGCTGGTTCAGGAGATGCGGACCGCCTCGACGCGCCGGTTCTCGCCGGCTGTTGAGCGGGTGCCGGGCAGCGGCCGGTCCGGGCCGTAGCCGCGCACCACCAGCCGCTCGCGCCCGACGCCCGAATTGACCAGGAAATCGGCGACCGCCTCGGCGCGCCTCTGCGACAGGTCGAGGTTGCGGGCGCGTTGGCCCACGGAATCGGTATGGCCTTCGATCAGGAAGCGCATGTTGGCCAGCTGCGGCCGCTGCAGCGACTGCGCGAACACTTCCGCCTGAGCGAGCGCCGCCGGCGTCAGGTTGGCCGAGCCGGTCTCGAAGCTGAGGCGCAGATTGACGCGCTGGCCCGGGCCCGCCGGGCGCCGTGCCGCGGCGGCCGTCTGCGAGCCCGGCCGCCGGGCCGGCCGCCGGGTCGCGCGCTGAGGGGCCGCCTGGCGCGGGCTGCGGGCGGAATCGCTCGGCCCCGACAGGGCGAAGCCGCGCGTCGCCGTGATCCGCGGCCGGACGCCCGTCGCGCCTTCCTCCTCGGCCGCCTCCTCATCGCCGCATTCGCCCGCAAAGGCGCAGATATAATCGTCGACGGTGGCGGGCGGCTCGCCCTGCGAGAGCGCCGCATGGGGAGCGGCCGCGAAGCCGCAGAGCAGGAGGGAGAGAGCGAGCTTGCGCATATCGACTCCTTACCGTCGCCGGGCGCCCGTGCGGGCGCGTCCGGAGCGAGCGAAAATCCTACTCCATGGCCCCGCCCCCTGCAAGGATCGCCCTGAATGCGCGATGAAGGCCGTTCCGCCGCCAGAACGGGTTCAGGTCATTGTCGGACCCCGGCGGGCTTGCTAGTTTGCCGCCCTTCGCAGCAGGGGTTGGCCGTGACCTTGATCCTCACCGTGCGCAACAGCGACGCCCTCGAAGCGGGCATGGACCCGTCTTATTCGGCGGACGGCGACATGGTGGTCATCGGCCGCTCGCGCAATTGCGACTGGAATCTGCCCGACGCCAACAACGTCGTGTCGTCGCGCCATTGCGAGATCCGCCGCGACGGCGACGTCTGGCTCTTGAAGGACATCAGCACCAACGGCACCTTCCTCAACGAGGCCGCCGAGCGCCTCGCCGACGAGCATCGCATCGCGGAGGGCGACCTCATCCGGATCGGCCCTTATGAACTGGTCGCCTCGTTCGGCGAGGCGAAGACGGTGTTCGCGCCCGCGGCAGAGGCACCAGCGCCCGAGCCCGCACCCGAGCCCGAGCCCGCACCCGCGGCGGCGCCCGTCCCGGCTCCTGCCGAGCCCGCCGAGGAGGCGAAGGACGACGTCCCCGACAACGTCACCGTGATGTGGGATTCGCTTGCCGACATCAACAAAGTCGATTGGGCGCGCGGCGGCTTCGGCGTCAAGGACGCCGCGCCGGCCGCGGCCGGCGGCACCGTCGAGGAGATCGTCCGCTCGCTGATCGATTCCGCCGCGCTCGCCGGCACCGACGTCGAGCGCTCGGCCGAGACGGTCGCCAAGGCCGGCTCACTGCTTAAGCGCCTCGTCGCCGGCCTGCTGGTCATGGTCGAGGCGCGGGCGCGCGCCAAGGCGCAGATGGGCGCCGAGATGACCGGGCTCCAGCTCGAGGGCAACAACCCGATCAAGTTCGCGCGCTCGCCCGAGCAGGCGCTGGCGCAATTGCTGAGCCCGCCCCAGCCCGGCTTCATGGCGGCCGACAAGGCGGTCGAGGACGCCTATCTCGACCTCCAGTCGCACCAGGTCGCAACGCTGAAGGCGATACCCGGCGCGCTCCGCGCCACGCTCGACCGCTTCTCGCCGGGCTCGGTGCGCCGCCGAGCGGATTCGCTCGGCTTCCTGGCCAAATTCCTGCCCGCCTTCCGCGACGCGGCTTTGTGGCGCAATTACGAGCGCGAGTTCGTCGCGGTGAAGAAGGAATCGGACGAGGCCTTCATGGAGGTGTTCGCCAAGGAATTCCGCAAGGCCTATGAACGGCAGCTCCGCGGCGGCCTCAAATAATCATTCGACCGGCTTGTCGTCTGTCGGCGGCGGCGGTTCCGGTAGCGCCTCGGCCTCGCGGTTGACCGATTCGTACCAGACCATCTCGGTGCGCCAGCCGCGCTCGGCCGCCGCCGCAAGGAACCGGTTCTGCCAGTCCGGGCCGCGCGCGCCGATCGCCGGCTGGATCAGGCCGGGGTCGAAAGGCCCTTGCCCCGAGACCAGCAGCACGCCCGACCAGCCGCTGTGATCGGCGTCGATATGGACGCGGTAGCGGCCATTGCCCTCGCGGCTGATCGGCCGGCCGCCGCGCGAGCCGGCGAGAACCTCCTCGAACATCCCCCGGTTCTGGAGCAGCGTGGTGATCTCGCCGGATGGCTGGATGGCGAGCAAAGCGAAGTCGCGGCTGGCGTCGCTGACGTCGAGATCGATCGGCGCGGTGGCCGCCTCCCGCCCGGCATAGTCGCCGCCGGACTGCATCGCCATCTCGAAGCGCGGCTGGGCGGTGGTCAGATGGCCGCCCTCGCGCGCCCGGATCTGGCGGAAGGTGTCGAGCGCCGAGCAGCCCGCCTGGGTGATCGGCGCGACGTCGTCGAAGCGGACGTCGGGATTGACCAGCCCCGCCTGGACGAGCGCGCTGCGGATCGTGTCGATCGCCACCTCCCGGTCGCCGGCGACGCCGCGCATCGCGACGCTGAGGCCGTTCGGTCCGCCCTCGACGGTGCCGATGTCGAGCCAGGTGCAGCTGACCGACGGCAGCACCGAGTTGATCGCGGCGCGCGCGGTCGCGACCGGATCGCCAGGATCCGGCACCGCCTCGCCGCCGCTGCTGCCGTTGACCGCCGCGTTGCCGTCGGCCGGCCCGAACGGGCCCTGCCCGTCGCTGAGATAGGAATAGGCCAAAGCCGCCGCGGCGAGCAGGGCGACGAGGGCGACGGCGATGACGACCCATTTGGTGGCGTTGCCGCCGCCGCGATCGGGGGTCGAAAGGCCGGGATCGGCGGGCAGGCTTTCGCGCGCCGTCCGCGCCGAGGGGATGTGCGCGCCGTCGAGCATCGCCAGCACGTCGTCCATCGAGCGCAGCCGCTCCTTGGGGTCGGGGCGAAGCATCGCCTCGATCAGCGGCCTCAGGGCATCCGGGATCGCGGCGACGTCCGGCCCCTTGCGGCGCTTGTCGATCGCGTCGACCAGCGAGCCGGACATGTCGACATTCCTGCCCTGGGCGACGGCGAGGATGACCAGCGCCAGGCTGTAGACGTCGCTCCACGGCCCGACCTCGCGGCCGAAATCGCCGAGCTGCTCGGGCGCGACATAGTTGAGCTTGCCCGCGAAACCGTCGCCGACGATCGTCGCCGAGCTCGCGTCGAGGTCCTTGGCGATGCCGAAATCGATGATCTTCGCCTTGTGGATGTCGTCGTCGGCGAGGATGACGTTGTCCGGCGACATGTCGCGGTGGACGGCGCCGAGCTGGTGCGCCGCGCCCAGCCCGGAGGCCAGCCGCCGCAGCAGCCCGGCCAGCTCCTCGGGCGAGCGATCGACCTCGCCGAGCGCGTGGCTGAGATTGGTGCCGTCGATATAGTCGGTGACGATGTAGAGGACGTGCAGGTTGGGCTCCTGGGCGAGCACGCGATACTGGACGAGCGCCGGATGATGCAGCTTGGTCAGCGTCCGCGCTTCCTTGCGGAACATCGCGATCACCTTCTCGTCATTGGCGAGCGCGGGCAGCATCACCTTGATCGCCACTTTCTCGTCGGTGTTGACGTTGCAGCCCTCGAACACCTCGCCCATGCCGCCGCGGGCCAGGAAGCGCTTGACCTCGAAGATATGGTTGAGGACGTCGCCGACCTTGATGCCGACCGCATCCTGGTGCGGAACGAACGCCTGAGTCGCGGCGGTCGGCTCCGCGGCTTTGTCCGGCTCGGACGGCGCCCCGGCCGCGGGCGCTTCCGCAGCCGTCTCGGCCGGCGTCTCCGCCGCCGGCGCGGGTTCGGCCGCGGGACTGGCCTGCGCCCCGGCGCCGGGCACGAAGACGGTGCGCTCCTCCCCTTCCTCCGGAGCCTTCTTGTCCTTGTTGTCGCTCATGATTTCACGGGCTCCGCGAAGGAGAGAAGGGTGGGGTCGCTGGCCCAGACCGCGATCCCGGTGACGTTGTCGGGCGCGCCATTGTCGAGCGTCAGCGCGATCAGCCGGTCGAGCGCCCGCTCGGGCGAGCCGCGTCCCATCAGCCGCTTTATCTCGGCCTCGTCGACATAGCCGTGCAGGCCGTCGCTGCTCAACAGGAAGACGTCGCCGGGCAGCACGTCGCCGTCGATCCTGTCGACCTCGATCTCCGCGCGCACGCCGACCGCGCGCGACAGGATATGGCCCATCGGATGGCCGATCGCGTCGGCGGCGGGCATGATGCCGCGGTCGACCATCTCCTGGACCTGGGTATGGTCGCGGCTCAACAGCGTCAATTCGCCGTCGCGCAGCAGATAGGCGCGGCTGTCGCCGACCCACAGGACGGAGAAGCGCTGCTCCTTGACGATCAGGGCGACGATCGTCGAGCCCATCTGGCGGCCCCTGTCCCCCGCCTCGGCGACGATCGCGAGATTGGCGGCGCGGATCGCCCCGGCCGCCGCGTCGGCGGCGGCGTCGAACTCGGCCGGCACCGCGATCCGGTCGAGCTCCTCGACCAGCTTGGCCGAGGCCCATTCGCCGCCCTCATGGCCGCCCATGCCGTCGGCGACCGCCCAGAGCGAGTCGCGGGCGCGGATGCAATAGCTGTCCTGGTTCTGCTGGCGCACCCGTCCTTGATGGGTGAGCGCCGAGCTTTCGATCCGGAACGGCGCGAGGTTCACCGCCGGCCTTTCGCCGCGCCGCGTGTCAGGCGAGGATGGACAGTGACGGGCATGAACCTCCCCAAGCCGGTTGCCGGCCGCCATCTAAGCACAGCTTCCGCGCGCGATAAAGCAGCCACTGGCCGCGCCAGGCCCATCCGGGACCGGTCGCGGCAGCGGCGAGGACGCATCCTCCCCTTCCTTCCGCCGCCGCGAGCGGCTAGAATATCGCCTCTTTAACCTTGGGGAACCACATGAAGCTCCTGATCAACACTCTCGCGGGCACGGCCCTCATCGCCCTTTCGGCGTGCAACCAGGCCGATGCCGGCAACAACGCCGACAACGCGACCGAAGCCGCCGCCAACGAAGCGGCGCCCGACGCCAACGCCGCCGACGCCAACGCCGCCAAGCCCGAAGACAACGCAGTCGTGCCGCTCGAGCCCGAGGCGGCGCCGGGCGGCGGCGACAAGCCGACCGAGGAGAATGCCCTCGATCCGACCGCGGCGGGCGGCGACAAGCCCGAATGATCGCGCGGGGCGGCCCGCCGCGGCCGCCCCCTTTGCTTGACAGCGGGCCATCGAGGCCCATATGCGCCCCTCTTCCGCGCTCACGGCCCCTTCGTCTAGCGGTCTAGGACGTCGCCCTCTCACGGCGAAAACACGGGTTCGAGTCCCGTAGGGGTCACCATTTATAATCAATAGCTTAGCTAAGGCCGACGACTTAAATCGGACGGCTTCGGTAACGGCTCGGCAATAAGTGCCGCACCGGATGCCCAGCTAATGAGCCGCGGTGGCACGCCGAAAGATAACATGACAGCTTTTGGCCGAAAGCAGACCGTCCGCCTTGGATCGCACTGGCGGCGGGTCGGACACGCAGACCGTTACGCGCGCGGTCTGAAACTTTCCAACATGCCAGCGGTTCGTCCCCGAAGAAGGGAGTCGCGTGGCCAGCAAGAGTTCCATAGACGACCGGCTGTTATGGCGTGTTACACGGGGCGAAGGCCCGGTCGTCGCGACGGCAATCCATGACGGCCACGGGCTCCGCGACGAAGTACGCGAGGCGATGGCGCTCGGGGACGCCGATCGGTTGCGCGAAGAGGACCCCTATACCGGCCCGGCGGTCGCGGGCGTCGCCAACCATGTCGTCGCCTGCCGGTCGCGCTTCGAGTTGGATCTCAATCGCGATGCAGGCGATGCAGTCTACGCGACCCCCGAGCAATGCTGGGGATTTCGGGTCTGGCGCGAAGAGCCGAATGCAGGGCTGGTTGCCCGGTCCCTCGAGATCCACGCCGCTTTCTACCGGATGATGGGCGGCTTGCTCGACGAAATCGCGGCGGCGTGCGGCCGCTTCGTCCTGCTCGATGTCCACAGCTACAATCACCGCCGTGATGGCCCGGGCGGCGCCCCGATGCCGCAGGCTGACGCGCCCGACGTCAATATCGGCACTTTCTCGATGCCGCGCGAACTCTGGGCGCCGGTGCTCGATCCGGTGATGGCCGCCATGCGCGCGTTCGATTTCAACGGCCGCCGGCTCGACGTGCGCGAGAATGTCGTCTTTCAGGGCAAGGGCGCGCTGACCCGCTTCGTCCACGATCGTTATCCGGGTCGCGGCTGCGCGATCGCCATCGAGTTCAAGAAATTCTACATGGACGAGTGGACCGGCGTGCCGGACCCGGCCGCGCTCGAGGCGATGCGCGGCTTCATCGACGCGACCGCGCGCGCCGCGGCCGACGCACTGGCATGAAAGCCCGGCTCAGTCTCGTCGGCAAGGCGCCGGCCTTCGACGCGGCCTTCGGCCCGACCGGTGCGTTGCGCCAGGATTTCGGCGCCCGTGGGCGGGTCCACATCGATCGGGCGCTTCCCTTCATCGTGCTCCATCGCGCCGATCCGGAAAGAGGCGAGAGCGTCGCCCGCCGCGTCGCCCTGACCAGCCCGGCTTATGCCGTCTGGCAGGGTCCGGCGGACGATAAAGCGGCGCTGGCCGCGCTCGAAACCGTCATCGCCGAGCAGCGGCGGCGATTCGGCGCGTTCCTGGCGATCATGGTCGACGATCTGCCGCGGCCCGCGGCGGTGGCCGAAGACGCGCCCGAATTGCCCGCCTTCCGTGCCGAGATCGGCGCATCCGCGACCGACCTCGCCAAATCAGCCGCCCGGGCGCTCGGAGCGGCAATGGCGAAGATCGAGATCGACCTGCGCCTGTGCGAGGTGGCGATCGGGGCCGGAGCGGATGCGCCCGCGGAGATCGCCGCCCTGTTCGCGCGCCATTCCGATTGCGCGCTCGTCTCGATCGCCCTGCCGCGCATCCATGAGGCTCCGGGCGGCAAGGGGACCTATCCCCAGCTCATCCACGATCTCGCCGTCGCGACCTTCGATGCGCTGCTCAAGGCGGCCTGCGTCTTCATGACCGATGTCGGCCTCGGCCCCCCGCGCCACTATCGAGCGCTGGGACGCAGCGCCTTCGTCGAGGCGGCGAAATCGGTCGACGCCAAGCTCGATCGGATCTGCCGGAGCTTCGATTTCCTGCTCAGCGTCTCGCCGATCAACACCAATCAGGCGTTCGAGCAGTTCCGCGCCGACAAATGGGCGAAGGCGCCCGACTTTCGCTACCGGCCGCTCACCGTCGATCCGAGCGAGGCCAAGCGCGCGCTCTATCGGATGGACCTGAAGGCGGTCGAGGATCCGGTGCTGGAAACCCTGTTCTCCGAAAAGCGGCAGGAGGTCGACCACCAGCTCACCATGCTGGAAGCCCGCAACACGCCGCGCTTCCGTTTCGCCTCGCTGATGCTTTACGAACCGGTCGACAGCGGCCTGCGCGAGACCGCAGCGCAGATATTGGCTGCCGATCTCGCCTGCCCGCCATCGCCCGGCGGCACCGCCGACTGCCATACGGTCGCGGACGCGGCGCAGACGATGGTGGAGCGTTATGCGGGCCGCGATCCCGCGTTCGACGTCGCCGTCGAGCTCCGCGACGACATCGCCGCCGGCATGATGGTGTCGGGTCGCAATCTCTACGTCTCGACCTCGACCGCGATGCCCGCGCACCGGGTCGTGCCCCTGCTCCACCATGAGGTGGGCGTGCACCTGCTCACCTACGTCAACGGATCGAAACAGGGGCTGGGAATCTTCAAGCGCGGCCTCGCCGGCTATGAGGGCGTGCAGGAAGGGCTCGGGGTCTTCGCCGAATGGGTGGTCGGCGGGCTGACCCGTACCCGACTGCGCCTGCTGGCCGCCCGAGTCGTCGCGGTCGATGCGATGATCGACGGCGGCGGATTTATCGACGTCTTTCGCATCCTGCGCCGCGAGCACGGCTTTTCCAGCCAAACCGCCTTCCTGATCGGCTCCCGCGTTTTCCGCGGCGGCGGTTTCGCGAAGGACGCGATCTATCTGCGCGGCTTCAAAGCGGTTCTCGACATGCTCGCCGCGGGCCAGTCGCTGGACCCCTTCTGGTACGGCAAGATCGACGTCAGGCATCTCGGAATCGTCGAGGAACTGGCCGAGCGCGGCATATTGCACAAGCCGGCGCTCGTTCCCGAGTTCCTCGCCGCGCCCGACGTGGCGGCGCGGATCGCCTCGTTTCGCCACCATCCCTCCTATTCCTCCCTCCTCTGACCGGAGCCACCCATGCTGATCGCATTTTTCGTGAACGACATGGCCACGGAGCATGTGAACTACACCACCACGGTGCTCGCTTATGAGGCGACGCGGCGGGGGCACCGAATCTGCTATCTGACGCCGTCCGATTTCGCGTTGCGCGCCGATGACTCGATGTCCGTCCACGCCCGCTTCGCCCCGCGCAGGAAGCACAAGGACCATGCGGCCTTCTTCGAAGCGCTGATGGCGGTTGGGGACAAGTCCGAGACGATCGACATCACCCAGGTCGACGTCTTGATGCTGCGCAGCGATCCCTCGCTCGATGCACAGACCACGCCCTGGGCGGCCGACATCGGCATATTGTTCGGCCGCGAGGCGGTGAAGCGCGGCGTGCTCGTCCTCAACGACCCCGACAGTCTCGGCCGGGCGATCAACAAGCTCTATTTCCAGTCCTTTCCGGAGGAGATCCGCGCCGAGACCCTGATCACCCGCAATGCCGACGACGTGAAGGCCTTCGCCAGGGCGCATGGCGGCAGCGTCATCCTGAAGCCGCTGCAGGGTTCGGGCGGATCGGGGGTGTTCAAGGTCGATATGAAATCGAAGGCGAACCTCAACCAGATGATCGAGGCGATCGAGCGCGACGGCTACATCATCGCCCAGGCCTATGTGCCGGCGGCGAAAAAGGGCGACATCCGCCTGTTCCTGATGAACGGCTGGCCGTTGAAGGTCGGCGACAAATATGCAGCGCTGCGCCGGGTCGCGTCGAAGGACGACATCCGCAGCAACATTCACGCGGGCGCTACGGCCGAAGCGGTCGAAATCGGCAAGACCGAGCTCAAGGTCGCCGAGATGATCCGGCCCAAGCTGATCGCCGACGGCATGTTCCTGGTCGGGATCGACATCGTTGGCGACAAAATCCTCGAGGTGAACCTATTCTCGCCCGGCAATTTGCAGCGGTGTAGCCTGCTGGCCGGGGCGAATTTCGCGGTTCCGGTGATAGAATCGATCGAACGAAAGCTCGAAATCGCGGGGGATTTCGTCGGCGCCTTCAGCAATCAGGCGCTGGCAAGCTTATAATCGCTCGCCATCCACCTCAGGGCAGTGTGGTTCTAGAGGTGGCCGATAGTGAGCCGGCCGCTTTGGCGCTGAAACACGAAGAAGCGGACACGAACAGAAGGAGGGCCAAGGCCAGGAGGATGGCGCTGAGCGCGGCGTCGGTCATGGATTACCATAACTCATGATCCGAAGAGCGCGAGTAAGCTCGTCCTGTTCCGCCCCCGAATGCGGATGACCCTAGCTCTTGTAGCTCTTGCGGTTCTTGATCCAGATCGAAGCCAGTATCAGCGAGAATGCCGCGAGCCGCAGCAGGAAGAGCCAGCTTCGCTCCTCGACCGGAATGTTGGTGAAGGTGAGCAGCGCCTGCGCGAGCCCGAGCAGCCAGAAGGCGAGCGCGAAGGGCAGGAACAGACCATCTCCCGTCCGCTTCCAGAATCGCAGGAAGAACAGGCCCGCGATGGCGAAACCCATCGTGAGCGCGCCGGAGAGGAAATCCAAAAGCGTCACCGCCTCACTCCTCCCGATCCCAGATGAAGCCGAACAACAGCAAACCTAGCGCCGCCAGCGAGAGCAAATGCCGGGCGAGCCGGAAATCGAATGTCGGCAGCACAATGAGATCGACGATGACGACCAGATTGTTCGCGGCCAGAAACAGGAAGCACAAGGCGCTCCACAGCAGCAGCCGCGTTCCCGTGCGCCAGTAGCTGCGCGCCAAGAGCCAGGCGCACGCGCTGCTGGTGAGAAAGCAAAGGGTGTAAACGGCCGCGGGGAAATAATGCGCCACCGCGTCAATCCTTCCGCAGCTTGAACGCGTCGGCGAACGCGGTTGCGCCGGAATTGTTTGCGGCCACGATCATCCGGCGCACGGCATCCGGGCTCGTCCCATAGAGGGCCGCAGTCTGCTCGACCAAGCCTTCGAGATCGCTGGAGGCAGGGGAGAACCGGGCGCCTCCCTCGTCGTCGATGATCACCAATCCCGCGGCTGTCAGCGAATCGACGCTCTGCGTCACCACGAGATCGCTCCCTCTGAGGCCCGCGACCATTTCGGCATGCGACAGGCCGCGATCGCGATTCTGCCTGAGAAGACAGAGAAGCTCCAGCGTCCATACCGACCGGAAAGTCGATCGGATGAAGCTTTCAACTTCCTGGCTGACAGCCATCCGGCGAGATCGACCCTTCCCTGAGCGTGCCCAGGTTCTTCAAGCGTCCCCCGGGGCCGGCTTCTAGTGGACCAAGGTCATGTTGCAACCCGGACCGCGGCTTTTTTCTCGCCGCAGCGCATCCCGAGAATTGCACCGCCGAGTGCCTCGCGCCATGAGGCCGGCGGGCGGCACCCACGTCCGGGGACTAGAAATGCACGAAACCACCCTCAGCCCGTTCGACGCCGCGGCGATCCTGATCGAGGATTTGATGCACCTTCGCTTTTCCTGCCGCGCTTGCGGGGCCGCCGAGGAAGCACATCAAACGGACGGCTTATCGGATTCGGTCGTTCTCGCCGGGCAATTCGGCTGCTTTTGAGAGATGCTTCGAAGGCGTGGAACGACAACGCGCAACATAGCGCCACCCCGAGGGTGTGCGACTCGCGCCTGCCGGCTTCCGGAAGCGGACTTTCGCGAGGATTCCAACCATGCGTGATGCTTCCTGCCCGAGCGTTTTGCAGCGCCTCGCGCGATCTTCGCACGCAGGCAGCGGGAAATCCCGCCTCCGCGGCAATGGACCGCGGCGGCGAAGCGCTCGATCCCACTCGGTGGAAAGATAAACGAACCTCTCGCCTTCGCAATATTCGGCTCTGAGCAGGCCGGTCGGCAATAGTGCGAAGTCGTCACTACTTAGCAGCCGATTGTTGTTATCGCCATCATCCCTCGAGAGAGATTCGCTTAATCCGCGCAATCACGACGGCGGGCCCTCAACTCAAAAACTGCAGATCAAAAAGGAAACGTAACAGTCGTTGTTAGCCGTAATCATAGAGCATATGATTGCGGCATGGCGGGGAAATACTGGTTCTTCAGCGACGCCGATCGATTGGCGATGCAAAGCCAGGCCGACGCGTTCGGGCCGGTGACGGGCAGCGAGGCAACGCAATTCCGCGTCACCGATCTCCACGCCGCGGCGAACGCCTCGAGCCCCGCCAGTGCCTATGCGATTTGCGACAGCCTCATTCGGGCCCGGCTCGACAATGAAGGCGGGCTGACGCTGATCCTCAAGCCGACGCAGCAGCCGCCGTTCGATTTCCCGCCGATCGCTTTCTTCCTCTACAAGGGATTGCGTCCGGAGAGCCTGCTCAAGGGCGGCGCGGCCTGGCCCTCGGTCGATCCGAGCATGGGCACCTCGATCCCGCTGGTCGAGCGGATCGTCGCCGACTGGGCCGCCAACGAAAACACCGGCGACCCGAGCAGCAAGAGCCTGGGGCTGCATCTGGCTCCCGCCACCGCGGCTGCCGCCGGCCTCGACCCGACCTGCTACATCGACGACGAGCCGCTCGACAACCTCTTCTACCTCGATAATGCCGCCTTCCCCCCGAGGATGGTCTACGCCGGCGAGCATCTCGGCCTGTTCGATCCGCTGCGCTTCGGTCTGGAGATCGTGATCGGCCGTCTCGGCCGCCCGCCGCGGATCCTCTACGCCGCCAGGCGCGAGACGATCATCACCGCCACGCCGCCACCGACCGGCACCCTCCCCGCCGACAATGCGCCCGCATTCACTGCGCGCACCGAACGCGACGAGATCCTCGACTTCGTCGATCCCTGCGCCTTCTGGGGATCGTTCGTGCTCACCGGAATATCTGCCTGCGGCACCACGCTCCCGGACATGAGCGCCAGCGGGCCCGATATCTACGCACAGCTGCTCACCGGCCCGGCCGCGCAGGCGCCGCTGTTCCACAACCGCCACAAGGCCTATCTCGACATCCGCAACGACCACGGCCACTCGCTCAACTATTACCGCGAGACCGACGACACGATCGCGACCGCGCTCGGCGCGTTGGGAACGCTGGCCGACACGAGCTATTACGACGCCCATGGCTGGCCGTGCTTCGCGGTGCCCGACGCCGGGCTGATCGCGGCGGCGCCGGCGGCGACCGACGCCGCGGTGCCGCTCAAGCTCGCGCTGCCCGCCGCGGTCGCATCCCGCCCGGTCACCTATGTGTCGGCGGGATATCTTGCCGACGGCGCCGCGCTTAAGCAGCGAAAGGGCGCCGAGCGCTTCGTCACGGCGCAGGGACCGGTCCAGCAGAACGGACTCCTCCCCGAGATAAGTCTGGCGATCCCGCTGGCGAAGCCCAATGCCCCGCCGCAGCTCCACGCCGGCTATCACCGGCTCCATCAGTTCCGCCGCGGCGGGATCGTGCCGGGCGGGACGCCGCCCGCGGGCAGCCCCGCGCCCTTCTTCCAGTCGTCTACCGACCATCTGTTCCCGATCCCCGGCAGGGCCGACATGCCGCGCCAGACCACGGCATCGGGAATCCGAACCTTCGGCGAGCTGTTCTTCATCCCGGGCGAGCGCGAGGGCGAAGGCTGCGTCGCTTCGCCCGGGATCGCCTATGACGCCGCCAACATCTACTTCTTCCTGCTCCCGGTCGCGCTCTCGGAGCCCCAGCCCGATCTGGTACGCCCGGCGCTCCCCGCCTGGGAAGAGACGTCCGAGACGCAGTTCCGGCCCGACCTGATGCTCGAATCGGGCGCGCGGCTGATCACGCGCAAGGTCCAGCCGGGCGGCACCGACGTCGTCCTGTTCCGCGAGCAGGCGCCGGCGGCGATCCCGGCGCTGAGCGACAATTTCTGGATGATCGCGATGAGCAATTCCGAGCTCGACGCGGCGATCCAGCTCCGCGACGCGGGGCTTGCCGGCACCGCGACGCTGTCGCTGGGATCGCCCCTCGCGGGCCCCGCGCAGTATGAGCAACTCGCGGCAACCATCTCCTATCTTGTGCCCCCCATCGGCAACGGCACGAGCGTGTCGCGCGTCCACGCCGCTTCCTTCCAGACGGTGTACCGCGATGCGCCTGCATAGCACCGCCGGCGCCAAACCCGCTTTCGACCAGCTGCTCGTCCAGATCCCGAGCAGGGCGGAGAATCGCCGCTTCTATCTGACGTGGCAGCCGATCGAAGCGACGGCGTCGGTCCCGGCGGGGGGTTCCGGGCGGGAAATAATGCTGCGGAACGCTTCGTCGAACGGCGGGACATTGGTGTTCAGCGCCTCGCGCACCGGCAAGGCAGAAACCGAGATGTGCTTGACGCTGGAGGCGGGCACGCCCGCGTCCTTCTGGATCGCCGGCGGGACCGCGAGCAGCGAGGACGGCGACGCGGTGCTCGAGATCATCGACGATGGGACCAAGAAGCTGCTCGCCACGGTGCCGATGATGGTGCGCATCCGCAAGAACGCGAACAGCCTGACGCCCGGCGAGCGCGCGCGCTTCGTGAAGGCGCTCGCCGAGATGAACCGGGTCACCTCGGGGACCGAGAGCACCTACCGGATCATGCGCAACATGCACCGGGAGGGCATGGACAACGAAGCGCACCTGAACCCCGCGTTCCTGCCCTGGCACCGCGCCTTCGTGCTCGATTTCGAGCGCGAGTTGCAGGCAATCGATCAAAGCGTCGCGCTTCACTATTGGCGCTTCGACGAAGCCGCTCCCAATGTCTTCACCCAGGATTTCATGGGAGCGCGGCGGCCGTCGCGCGGCGCCTACGCGGTCTTCGCGGCGGACAATCCCCTGCTCGGATGGGCGACCGACACCGGGACCGGCATCCGCCGGCGCGCCCGCCGCGCCTGGAACCCGAATGCTTCCGGCATACCCACGGGCATCACCCAGGACGCCACGGTGAACGAAAAGGCGAGCTACTTCCTGTTCCGCGAAATGGAAAGCGATCCGCACGGCCGGGCTCACACCAGTTGGAACGGCTTCCTCAGCCAAGTGCCCACGTCGCCCCTGGATCCGCTGTTCTTCATGCTCCACTCCAACGTGGATCGGTTGTGGGCGCTATGGCAGTCGGCCGACCTGCCGATACGGGCGAATCCGGACGAGATCACCGCTTTCGATTCCATCAACAAGCGCGAGCGCGAAGAATTCGACCCCCGCGAAGGCCATCACCTCGACGACACGATGTGGCCTTGGAACGGGCATATCGGAGAGGGAATAGAAAAGGCGGGTCACGATCCGCGTCCCACATTCGTCGTAGGTGGCGTCATCTGCGCGTCGAAGATCACGCCGAATGTCCCACCCGATATGCCGACCGTTCGCAGCATGATCGACTATCAGGGAGTCACGACACCGGTGCATCTCGGCTTCGATTACTACGACGTCCCTTTCAAGCGGGCGACATGATGGTCGACGACGCTTCCACCACCGAGGATCTGCTGGCTGCGCTCGGCGACACCACGCTCGCGGCAAGCGAGCGGCTCGACGCGTTGGAGCTGCTCCAGGCCCGAGCGTTCGAAACTGCCGCCTTCGCCGCGCACCGGGCCGATTACGTGCAGGCGCTGCGGACGCTCACCGGCGATCCCGATGACGATCTGAGCGAGGCCGCGCTCACCATCCTCGCCGACCACGAGGATCCGTTCGCGCAGAACCTGCTGATCCAGGGACTGCAGAATCCGTCGGTCGCGCGCCTCCCCGCGTTCCTCGCGCTGCAGCTGCTCCGGGGCGACGGGCACGCCGCGACCGCGGCCGTCGCGCGCGACATATTGGCGAACGCTGCGGATCCCGAGGAACGCGCCGAGGCGGCGCATGTGCTCGCGACCGACCCCACCGCCGCCGCCCTGCTTGCGGCGGTGGTGGCCGACACCGCCGAGGCCGCCGAGGTCCGTGAGGCCGCCGCGATGTCCTTGCGCAACATCGATGGCCCCGCCTTCGCCGCCGCCGCGCGCCCCATCGTCGCCGACGAGACCGACAATTGGCGGGTGCGGACCACCAGCAAGACGCTCCTCGCACTGCTTCCGGCCGATCAGGGCGGCGACGGGGAGGTGGGATGACCGGCGTCGCCGCCCGCATCGACGCGTTGCGCGCCTCCCCCGACGGCGGGGCTGAGCTCCTCGCGCTGCTCGCCGAGCAATCGCCGGCTTATGCCGGGCTGGGCAGCGGCGAGGCGGAGCGCCTGCGGGGCTATGCGATGGCGAGCTTCGAGACGCTTGGCCTGCCCGACGTGGCGCTGCCGAGCGTGATGGAAGCGCTCGAGACCGGTTATGCCGCCTATTCGCTCGCCGCGGCGGCGCGCGCGTTGCGCGGCGCGCCCGACCCGCCCGAAGACGCGGCGCGGATCCTGCTTCGCGCCGTCGCCCGGCTCGCGCGGCATGACGAGGTAGTGGTCTTCGATCGCTTCGACGCCTATTTTCCCGATCCCGCCGCAGGCCCCGCGACGACCGGGCTGACCGAGCTGTTCCGCACTTTCGCCTGGCTGGGCCCGCGTGCGCGCAGCGCGCTCGGCGCGATCGAGAAAATGCGCGCCGAGCGTCGCTTCTCACCCCAGGTGCGCGCCGCGATCGATGCCGCGATCGAGGCGATCGCGGCCGCGCCCGAACTCGCGCCGAGCCCCTGCTGCGCCAAGGCGGCGGCGCCCGCCACTGCCTGCACCGCCACGCTCGACGACATCGAGCTGCAGGACCAGCACGGCGCGACTCTGCGCTTCGCCAAGGCGTTCCACGGCCGGCCGACGCTCCTCGCCTTCTTCTACACGCGCTGCACCAACGCGCAGAAATGCCCCACCACCATCGCCCGGCTGGGGCAACTGCAGCGGTTGCTCGCCACCGAAGGCCTGGCGCACCGCATCAATCTCGCCGCGATCAGCTACGATCCCGGCTACGACTTGCCCGCGCGGCTGCTCGGCTACGGCCAGGCGCTCGGGCTCGTGTTCGACGCGCGCGCGCGGCTGTGGCGAACGACCGGACCCTTCGAGCCGTTGCGCGCGGCGCTCGATCTGGGCGTCGGCTACGGCCAGGCCACGGTCAACCAGCATCGGATCGAGCTGTTCGTGCTCGATTCCCGCGGCCGCGTCGCCGAAGCGATCGTGCGGCGGTCGTGGCGGCCCGAAGAAGCGCTCGTCGCGCTGCGCGGTCTGCTCGAGCCCGCGGGCGAAGCCGCGTGACCGCGCCCGTCAACTATCCCTCGATCGGCTCGCTGATCTCGCCGAACGCGCTGCCCTCGAGCCTGGGGTTCGTCACCACCGCCGCGCAGCAGCTGCTTCAGGGCCTGCGCTACAGCGCGCTGGTCATCGAGAGCAGCCCCGAGAACGACGCCCGATTCTACGGCGTGACGCTGGTCCAGAAGGAATTGGCGATCGACCTGCTCGGCTCGGGCGTGCGGCTGATCTTCTTCCCCGCCGATCCCGACGACACCAGCCAGGCGGTTTCCGGGATTCCGCTCACCTTCAGCTATCGCTGGCCGATCCAGCGCTATCTGCCCGCCTTCGAGACGCTGAGCTTCGAGCATAGCGGACGGGCGTTCCTCGATCTGCTGCTCAATCTGCTCGAGCTCAGCGAGGAACAGTTCCTCAAGGGCCTGATCGAAGCGATGATCGACGATCCGGATGCGGAGGAGGCGTTCTTCGCCCGGATCGCGGCATGGCAAAGCGGCGTCTCGCCGCTCGGCACGCCCACGCTCGGCGACGTGCCGTCGCACCTCTCGCCGATCCAGTACATCCTCGCGCAGTCACGGGCCGGGGGCCTCGAGCTCGCCGAGCTCGTCTTCGCCATCGCGATCGACGATCCCGATCCCGAGCAGGCGATCGGCAATGTCGTGAAGCTCGCGAGCCGCTGGCTGGGCGGGATCGACCGCAAGGATCTCGAGCGGCTGCTGCTCCCGCAATTCGCGCTCGAGCTGACCTCGATCAAGCTCGCGATCGAAGTCCCGCAATCGGCGCTGCAGCGGATCAACGACGACGGCACGCCCGACACGGTCAACAACTGGCGCGCGACCTTCACCGCGGGCGGGCTGGGCTATGACAGCGCCACGGGCTTCCACATCGGCATCGACGAGTCGCTCGCGATCGACCTGCCGCCGGCGCTGATCCCCGGGCTCGGCATCACCGTCCAGCTGCGCGACGTGAAGCTCGACCTCAGCCGCGACACCAATATCGCCGAGGCTAATGCGGACGGCCGCAGCGCCGATTTCATGGGCCTCTATGCGCGCACTGCCTCGATCAGCCTGCCCGACGAATGGTTCGCGGCGGTCTCGCCGAGCGGCGCGACGCTGGGCATCGTCGCGCGCGAGCTGATCGTCGGGACGGGCGGCGGGCTCAGCGGCACCGTCGGGCTCGAAGTGCTCGGCCCGGGCGATCTCCCGTTCGAAGACGCGGCTCCCAGCGACGGCAGCGCGGAGCTCGAGTTCGTGCTCGGCAAGGCGCCGCAATCGGGTACGCGCAAGGGCTTCGCGATCGGCTTCTCGCGCTTCGCGATGACGTTCCGCCAGAACGTCCTGCTGTCGACCAGCATCGCCGGCAGCCTCACCGTGCCGCGGCTGACGACGGGCAAGATCGGCATCGAGCTGATGCTCGACCGCGACGGCGATTTCGCGATCACCGCGACATTGCCCGACGGAACCCATCCCTTCGAGCTGCCGCAGATCTTCATCTACAGTGCCGAGATGATCTCGGTCGGCAAGCAGGACGGGCGCGTCTTCCTGCAGACCACGGGCGACCTGAGCTTCGCGAACAATGCGATCCTGGGATCGCTGATCCCAGGCCCGATCCACATCAGCAAGCTCATGATCGATTCTTCCGGCGGCATGTCGATCGAGGGCGGATCGATCCCGCTTCCCGAAAGCGTGGTGCTGCCGCTGGGGCCGGTCAAGCTCGCGATCACCGCGATCCACATCGGCAAGGCGACCGAGAATCATGGTGGCGAGCCGCGCCGCTACGGCATGTTCGGGCTCGACGCGGCGCTGGACAGCAATCCGACCGGGCTCGAGGGCACCGGCAACGGGGTCAAATTCTACTATACCACCGACGACGACGAGCATGGCGGCAGCTCGCACCGCTTCCTGCGCATCGATCGGTTCAAGGTTGACATCGTCCTGCCGATGGGCGCGTCGAACGAGGACGCGGTCCTCATCATGTGCGGCTTCCTGGCGCGCAAAGGTTCGCTGTTCCAGGGCTCGATCAGCTTCGCGATGCCCCAGGCCTCGCTCGCGGGCGGCATCGCGATGCAATATGACACCGAATATCCCGCCTGGCTGGTCCAGGGCTGGCTCGAGCTGCCGATGGGGATCCCGCTGGGCTCGACCACCATGTGCATCTACGGCTTCGACGGCATGTTCGGTTTCAACTTCGGCGCGAACAAGCTCGCGGTCGCGGGGCTGACCGAGGAATCGAGCTGGAGCGAGTATTACGAAGGCGCGCCGCGCGGCCTCTCCTATCTCAAGTTCCTCACTCCCGATCAGATGGAGGGCGCCTCCAACCCATTCGTGATCGGCGCGGGGGTCAGCCTGGCCACGCAGCTCAACGAAGGCAAGACGCTCACCACCAAGCTGTTCCTGATGGTGCAGATCCCGTTCATGCTGTTCCTGGAAGGCAAGTTCGACGTGATGGCCGACCAGCGATTGGGCCTGAGCGACGACGAAGCGCCCTTCTACGTCTTCCTGGTCATCTCCAAGCAGAGCATCGAGCTCGGCGCCGGCGCGCATTATCTGCTCCCGCGCGAAAGCGGTGAGGTGCTCAAGCTCGACGCGACGATGGAGGCGGCGTTCTTCTTCGAGAACGCATCAGCGTGGTACCTCCACGTCGGAACGAAGGAAAAGCCGGTCACCGCCGAAGTGATCAGCATGTTCCACGCTTATTCGTACCTGATGCTCTCGGCAGCCGGGGTCGAGGCGGGCGCCGGCGTCACCTACGATTTCCACAAGCATTACGGCCCGATCAGCGTCGACGCGCACGCCTATCTCGACCTTTGGGGCCATGTCAGCTTCATCCGCGGCGCGGTGGGCGGCGGCATCGCGCTCGCCGGATATCTCGACGTGCGCGCGTTCAAGCTCGGGCTGCGCATCTCGCTCGCCACCGGGCTGACGGTCGAGCTTCCCAAGCCGTTTCGCGTCGCCGGGTTCGTCGAAGTCTGCGTCAGCGTCAATCTGGTGGTCAAGAAGTTCGAGAAATGCGTCGACGTCGATTTCGTGTGGGAACGCAGCACCGATCTCGACCTGGAGGGCGTCCCGCTGCTCGACGGCGGCACCGGGGGGGCGCCTTCCTCGGCGGTGCACATGCTCTCGGGATCGACCTATCCGCTCGAATTCTCGACCTCGGGCGAGCCGGCGCTGCAATGCTATGTGCCGGTCGATTCCTACATCGACATCAAGCTCGCCAAGCCGGTCATCCCCGGTCCCGGCACCGGCAACATCGGCGGCTACACCAGCCCCGCCACCGGCACCACCGAGCGGCTGCCCCCGCGCTATGCCGCGCGCGCCATCGACCACGCATATTCGCTCGAATCGATCGCCTTGCAGGTGCGCAAGCCCGACGGATCGTGGGCCGATTACAATCCGTATGCGGCGCTCACCGGCGGCGCGACCGTGGGCAGCGTCGACGATCCCGCCGCGCTGCCGATCGGCATGTGGCAGCGGCAGGAGGCGGGCTATGCCAATATCCGGCTGCTCGCGCTGACTCCGTTCAGCTTCATGCGGCCGGCCATCGCCTATCGTCCCGAGGAATGGGGCGTGACGCCGGCCACCACTTATTGCGTCGGCGCGGCGCGGGCGGAGCGATGCGCGATCGTGGATGGATCGGCGACCTATTCAAAGGGGACCGGGGGCGAAATCAACGGGATGACCTTCCTCGTCGAGGAGCGGCCGGCGAGCGTGGTTCCGCTCGCCGATCCCCGCCTCGCGCCGCGATCGCTGGCGCTCCAGCCCGGCGGGCGGCTCGTGCTCACGTTCCAGGAGGCGGTCGCGTCGTGCCGGGTCGTCGCGCACAGCCAGGCGCCCCAGCTCCTGTTCCGCTTCCAGCGCCGCAAGGGCGTGACGCTCGACACGACGCCGGTGCCGATCACGATTCCCTGGCCCAATGCAAGCCCGGAATATGAGGACCAGGAAGTGCGCACCGTCTCGCGCGCGAATCTGGCACAGGACGTCGTCTACAACGATCCGCAGGCCCCGATCGAGCGCATCGTGATCGAGACGCCGGTCCCGGATGCCGCGCTGATCGCGCGCCTCGAGAACGAGCTGGAGACGCTCTACGATCAATGGCTGGTCGCGGACCCGCAGGGCCGCCACGCGATCGACGCCAGGTCGGAAGAAGCACGTAAGGCGCTCGCCGCCGAGCATGCGCGGACCTGCATCGACCAGCCATGGGGCAGGAGCGCCGACGCCGACCGGCGGCTCGCGGAGCTGCGCGAGCGTCTCGCCGCGAAGAAGCGCGCGCTCGACGATGCCCGGGCCCGCTACGATCGTTCCTGCGGCCCGGGCGCGGCGCAGCCGAACAAGGAGCAGGACACGGAGCAGGACACGGAGCTGCCGCGCGGCTGCCTCGCGATAAATGAGCAGGCGCGCGGCTGCCTCGGCTTCCTGTTCCCGCGGCAGCAGGCTTCGGAGCTGGCGCGCGGCTGCCTCGCATTCCTGTTCCCGCCGCCGAAGCCCGAAGTCGATTGCGCCGCGCTCGCCCGGGAGATTGAGGCGCTGGAGAATGAGATCAGGTCGCTCGAAGCGGAGATCGAGCGGCTGGAGCGATCGGGCTATCATGCGCCCGAGGGCTGGGAATGCGGCACCTTCGTCCACGAGGTCTGCTGGATGACCTCGCAGGACCTGGCGTACAACCAGTCGATCCCCGGAATCGACGCGATCGAAGCCGATTACAGCACGATGTGCGAGGCGATGACTCAGGTGATCGCGCCGGTGCTCCGCCCGGAAGAGGTCTATCGGGTCAAGATGGATGTGCGCGACCGGCTGACGCTGCCCGGCGGGGACACGATCGACCGCGACGCGACCTGCTACGTTCATTTCCGCACCGGCGGACCGCTCGGCTTCTTCACCCATTTTGTGCCGCCCACGCTGCCGCCGGCGAACGACACCGCATCGCTCCCCGACGACGGCCGCGACGAAGCCCCCGAGCTTTCGCTCAAATATTATATCGACGAGCGCTCGTTCCCCAATGCCGGCGGGAGCCTCGAGCTCGAGAAGCCGCTCTATTGGCGCGATGCGGCCCTGACGCTCTTCTTCATCTACCCGCACGCCTATCATTTCTTTGCCGACTGGCCCGATTATGTCGGGCTCGGCCCGCGCCAATATGCGATGGAGATCCGCGTGGTCGATCCGGCGATGGCGACGATCGATCCCCTGGCTCCCGCGCACGAAGCCCCCGATATCGAGACGCCGACGATCGGGCCGATCAGCTGGTTCGAGGACACGGCGCCGCGCATCACGCCGGAAGTCGACGCAATCAACGCGTTCCGCGAGCCCGTGCCGCACCCCGACAGTGGCGAGACCCTATGCCTCACGATCGGCGGCGATCCGATCAAGCCGGCGGCGCGAGCGCTGCGCACCGAACTCGGCGACCTGCGGCCGAGCACGCTCTACACCGCGATCGTGTTCAACCGCCGGCTCGACGGGACCCCCACCGAGGCCAAGGTGCATAATTATGCATTCTGCACCTCGCAGTTCGGCGGCTTCGTCGATCATATCGGCAGCTGCGTGCTGCGCGACCGGCACGGCAACACGCGGATGGCGGTCTATTCGATCGATCAGGCGCTCGCGCCGGGAGCGCGCGCCGCCGCGCTGGCGACCATCCAGGGCACCTCGACCGCCAATGCGGACGCCTATCCCGATCCGTTCGACCGGCTCATCTTCGCGCGGCTCGCGCTGCCCGTGCTCGAGCCTTCGCGGGGCCTCGAGTTCAACTTCGTCACCGACACTGCCAGCGGCGAGACCTACGGGCTGTGGGTCCGCTCGATCGAGGCGATCAATCCGCCCCGGGTCGACCGCGCGCTGGCCGCGGGCGCGGTCGAGCTCCGCGCGAACAACGTCGCGGTGGCCGTCGAGACGCTGGTCTCCAAGGACGGGCGCGAGCTGTTCCTGATCGCCCCGAGCGGCGCGCTGCCGACCGCCGACTTGACGCTCGGCTTCACCCATCTCGCCTGGGACGGCCAGATCTATGCGGAAGTGGAGACCGTGTTCACCGATGCGTTCGCCAAACCCTAGGAGCCGCCCGTGGCCTTTGTGAACGCCTATGGATTTGCTGAGCCGGCCCGCTTCCGGCGCTGCATTCCCGCGCGCGATGGAGCGGTTCTCGCGCTCGGCTCGATCGGGAATGACGGCCTGGCCTCGCGTATATTGAGCGACAGAGAGCATATTTGGTCGCAGAGCTACACGTTCGAGGGCAACAAGCTCGAGCTGCTCGACGGCGTGATGACGCCTCAAGGCTATCTCCTGCTGGGCGCGGCGACATCGCCTGCGAATGCCGGCTCTTACGTGGTGGTGAGCATCTCCAACTACGGGGAGGTGCTTTCGGCCCGGCGGTTGCTGGACGGGAGCGCGGTTAGCGGACCGCGCATTCTCCGCGGTCCGACGTCGGCCTTCGAAACCCTCATTATCGCCGGTCCGAGGCGCCTCGTCGAGGACTATCAGCGCGCTGCGGGCCGGCTCGTCCGCTTAGGGGCCAACACCCAGCCCCTCCGCGAGGTCAATCTCGCGATACAGGGCGGAGCGCGTCTGTTCGGCGGGATCGCGCATGCGGGCGGCTATGTGCTCGTCGGCGACGTCCTGGAGCAGCGCTCGCTCGCGCAATGGCAAGCGGCGGATGAGCAAGCCGAGCTCAATGCGCTCGGCAGGGCGGGACTGCTCCTCGATGTCGACCCCACGGTCGGCACGATCCAAGGCTGGGCGCTGGTGAACCCGACCCTGTCCTTGTCGCCTCGCGCCGTGGCGCGGCGCGCGGACGGCACGTTCATGGTGACCGGCTGCGCCGGTGCTGGCGGCGAGCGGAAGACGTTCGTGGCCGAGATCGAGCTCAGCGCCGGCGCGTTCGACGTCAAGCGCTGCATGACCTATGACGTTTCGGACGGCTTGGACCGACCTGCGGCGGTCATCGTGATCCCCGCCGGGTGCCGGATCTTCGATCGGCCCGATACTGAGGCCATGTCCGCCCGCGTGCTGCATCTAGACATGAATTTGACCTCTACGGCCTTGAATGGCTTCGACTTCGCCGACGGTGATGAACTCTTCGACATGAAAGAGAGAGGCGCGGACACGATTGCCCTTGCCGGCTCGCACTGGTCAGGCGGCGGCCGCGCGCTTCTGCTCTCAGTCGACAGCACAATCGAATGTTGCAAAACCATTTGGAAGACGCCGCCCACCGGCCAATCGTTGCCGGCTTTCCTCCGGCAGATTCCCGTGACGACTTACGAAGTGCGAGGTGCGAAGGAGGCGATTGTGCTGGCCTCGCCGCTGCGGCCTGCCGTCTTCCCCTTGTGCGGGACCGGCGTGGACCCGTGGGGCGACGCGACGCTGATCCAGTCGCCTTACCTGCTGCTCCAGGCGGCGGGATCGGACGGGACCGACGCCTCGCGCGGGATCCTGCTGCGCTGGTTCCTGACCGGCAAGCTTGGCGCCGCGCATCTCGCCAAGGGTGACATGGCGAGCGCCGTCGCGCCGGGCGGCTTCAACCGGCTGGCCGACGACCATGTCATCCTGCGCCGCGCCGAATGGCCCGCGGCGCCGCCGCTGCGGTCGCTCGATTTCGCCACCGACAAGGCGGTGCACCTCGATACGACGCGGCGGATCATGGCGTTCCAGACCGGCCAGGGCGCGCAGACCGCTCTGTTTCACGTCCATTTCCTGAACGCCGCCGCCTTCCTCGCCGCCGCCGGGAGCGTTGTGGGTCCGCTCACCAACCCCCAGGGCTTCCTCGCCGCCTATGGCGCGCACCCGATCGAGATCGAGCTTCGCGGCGTGCTCGCGATCGCCTGCGACCTGCATTTCCAGCCCAATGCGGGATGCGCGATCCGCCTGGAGACGCTGTCGGTGGGCGAAACCCTGCCGCTCGCCCCCAAGCAGGTCACCGCGCGCCACATCCTCCACGCCGCCGACGGGCCGGTGCGGCGGCTCATCGCCGACAATCTCCGTTCGCTGCGTCTCGAATGCACCGGCACCGCGGTCGGTCGCGTCGACTTCATCTGCTACGACGACCTGCTGGGCGAGCTCGACGCCGCGCGCGCCTGGAGCGAGCTCGGCCGCTTCGCGCTCACCGACCAGCAGAACGAGGCCTTCGCCCGGCTCGAAGACAGCGCGCGCTTCCAGGTCCACAACCATTGGCGCAAGTTCACCGCCGGCGCCCAGGTCAACGTCGCCAATTATCACGATCGCTGGACGAGCCTCGGCGGGCTCGCCGAGGCCGTGCAGACCTATGTCCAGCTGAGCGACAGCGATCCCCGCGCGGTCGCCACCCTGCCCGGGTCCGATCCGCAGGACGGGGCGATGACGGTCAGCTATCTCGATCTGCTCGGGCTCGCCTCGCTCGACTATCACGCGGCCTGCATGCTGGGACTCGGGCACGTCGATTCCGATCCGACGGGCCCGTCGACGCCCTATCTCTATCTGATCGAATACCGCACCGAGGCCGATCTCGGCGACGGATCGGGCGCGGTCGCGACCCAGCATCTTTTCCTCAGCCAGCCGACCCGGATCGCCGACGCCCGCATGCCCATGGTGCCCGAGCTCGCGCCGATCGAATATGGCCTTTCGGTGCCGACCGGCGCGGGTGGCAGCTATCAGCTGACCGACGCCCAGGGCTACACGCCCGACGGCCAGGCGCGCTACATCCGCCTGCATCCGCTCTGCGCGCCGCTGCAGACGCCGCAGACCGGCTTCTTCAATCCCCCCGATTTGTTCGATACGTCGCAGGCGAGCATGCCGGTCTGCTATGTGATCGAGTATCGCGCCCAAAGCGAGGCGGGCTGGCACAAGCCGATGATCGCGAGCGATCCGGCCTATCTGGACACCTCGTCGCCCGCCGCGGCCGAGGCCGTCCCCTCCCCCTTCCCCAACACCGCGCACAGCCAGCCGTTCATCCATGCCGAGACCGAGGACGGGATCCATGAATATGCGCCCGTCGCGATCAACATCTTCTTCCGTGCGTCGGCGCCGGGCGCGGCCAAGGCGACCGATCACACGGTCTTCCGCCGCCCTAACCGGCTGCTGCCTCCCAGCGACCTGCTCGTCCAGCTGATCCAGCCCGAGGCGCCGCTGCTGCTGACCTCGGCGGGCGAGCAATCGGCGCTTGTCAGCCTGATGCAGGGCAGCGCCGATCCGACGCTGGTGCGGCTGTGCTTCAGCTACGGCTTCACCCAGGACGCGACCTATGATTTCGCCGACGCGGTCGAAATCTTCTTCCGCCCCGAAATGCCCCGCAACGTGCGTGGCGGCGTTAAGGCGGTGGTGCCCGACGGCGATCCCGCGCTCGTCCGCATCGAGACCGAGCCCTATCATTATGCGAGCACCGGCGAGACGATCTCGCCGGTGCTGCTCCCCGCCGACCGCCCGCTCTACCTCGGCGGCGCGCTGACCGCGGGCACGCGCCGCTTCATCATCGAGGACGTGGTCTGGCCGGGCGGCCCCGTCGGGACCAATCCGATCTTCGTCGTCCGCCGCCCGACGATGAGCGGCGTGCTCCACACTGCGGGAACCGGCGGCAACCCCGGCATCGACACATTGACGATACAGGACGCGCCGATCGAGGTCTCCCCGGGCGATCTGGCGATGTCCGTCGAGAATATGGCCGCCGCCGCCAATTGGGGCACCTCTAACCCGCTTGCCGCCACCGTGACGATCGGCGACGCAAGCTGGCAGGAGCGCACCGAGAGCTTCGTCAGCAACGGCGTGCCCGTCACCCGGCGGCTGCGCGGCGTCTGGGAGCAGGCGACCGTCACCCAACTCCAGCCCGGCCTATTCAGCATCCTGTTCGACACCTATGTCCTCGCCCCGCATCCCCAGGCGACCGCGAGCGCCCCGGTGAGCTGGTGGCGCGGCACGGTGCGCGTGCCGGTCGCCAACCGCGATCCCGAGGACCGCCGCGCGCTCAAGGTCAGGACCATCCTGACCAACGCCACCACCAGCACGCTCGAGCTGATCGCGCAGGACGATAGCGGCGAGGCGGACGCGCCGCTCCTGGGGAACGCGCTGGTCAATTATTATCCGTCGTACAAAATCTATTTGGGCGCCGACGCCGCGCACGGCCTCTCCGCCGCGACGGTGATGCCCGCGGCGGGCCAGGGATCGCGGATGACGCTGGTCGGCGCGCGCTCGCGCGACCTGACCAGCCTCGATGGGGCCGGTCAGCCCTACAATTACCGGTCGGGCATGAGCGTCCCCGCCGCGATCGCCGCGGTCGAGATCATCCCCCCCGGGATCCCCGATCGCCCCGCCGGCCTGGCCTACGCCACGCCGCCCGACGGATATGCCAATGCCAGCTATTCCTTCACCACCGGCTTCGGCGGCCGCGAGCCGTTCGCGCTCGTCTTCTTCCGCGCCGACGCGCTCAGCATCCTGCGCGCGCTCTACGACACGGCCACCTTCGACGCGATCAAGGCCTGGCTGTTCCCGATCAAGCCCCATTCCTGGTTCGCCGACCAGATGCAGGACCTGCTCGACTATCTCGACACCCCGACGATGGCGGCGCCCACGGCCTTCCCCGTCGACGGCGATTCGAAGGCGCTGCCGGTCCCCGACAACCTGGCGCTCGGCCTGAGCTCGTCGATGTCCGCCGCCGATGCCCGGGCGGAGATGCGCCACGCGATGCTTCGCGCCTTCGTCGGGCTCACCGAGCAGCCGCTTCCCTATTCGCTGATCGTCGATCGCGAGCCGACCGGCGCGCCGCAGAAATTCCGCGATCGCAACGGCGATCTGCTGAAGCCGGGCGACGAGGGTTTCGACCTGACCCCGATGGCGCGCAAGCTCCCCGACGGCTCGGTGCAGTTCGTCGACTTCACGCTCACCGGCGCGATGGGGCCGAACACCGTGCTCTTCTATCATTGCAAAGAGATCAGCAACCGGATGCAGCTCGGCAAGCCGAGCAAGATCCTGGGGCCGATCGCGCTCGTCAACCTCGCGGCGCCGGCGGCGCCGAAGCTGCGCCGGGTGACCTCGGTTCCCGCCAACGAAGCGACCGCGGCGTCGCCCTATGTCGAGTTCGAACTGCTGGCGCCAACCGCGAGCGACCCGATCGCGCGGCTCAGGATCCACCGCTCGACCGACGCGCTCGACGCGCTCAGCACGCGGACGATGCCGGTCGTTGCCGACCTGCCGCTCGCCGCCCTTACCCCGAGCGCGGACGCCGGGCTGATCGCCGCCGACAGCTTCGCGTCCGGCGACCCGCCGTTCGGCGAATCGCTGTTCTACCGTTTCGTCTGGGTGCGCGAGGTCCCTTATGCCGACATCGCGCTCCAGCCTCAGGTCGCGGACGCGCTTTCCGAGCCGAGTCAGGCCGTGCTGGTGACGATCCTCGACACCGCCGCTCCCGAGGCGCCGGTCCCCGCGGCCTCGGTGCTGTCGGTGGAGACCAATGGCGACAAGAAGCTGCGGCTGGCCTGGTCCAAGACGGTGCACAACGGCACCTATCATGTCGAGCAGCTCGATCGCTCGGGGAGCTGGTTCAAGCTCGGCGCGGTTCAGACCAACGATCCGGCGCCGCAATTCGACCTGGCCGAGCCATTGCCGCCCAGGACCGCGGACGGCGATCCTATCTTCTACCGATTCAGGATCACCACCGAGAGCAGCGGTGGCCGGCTCAATCTTACTGACTCGCCCATCACGGTCGACCTCGCGACGCTCTAGGGTCTCCGGCTCTCAGGGTGACCGCAAGGGGGTGCGCCGACGAGTGCCGCAAGGCCAAAGGCACGATGCGGGTCAGCTTCGGTTTTTCGCAGATCGCCTTCCACGGACGGGTCAGTTCCGATGCGGACTTGGCCGGCTGATTTGGATCAGTGCGATAAATGCTGCACTGCGGGGAACTCACGCTGCATTGCGCCCGTTATCTTTCCATTCTGGAATTATCGTTATAATACAGGGGTTTCAATTTGACAGACCTGCGCGACGTTTCCGCGCCGGAGGTGCGCCCTGCTGCATGCGCGCTCCGGGCCGATGGTAACCTGATCTGCTTCTCCCATCTTCGCTGGAGCTTTGTATTCCAGCGCCCGCAGCACCTGATGAGCCGTTTCGCCCGGTCGCGCCGGGTTATCTATTGGGAGGAGCCCGAAGACGCGCTGCCGGGCTGCGAAGCCGCGCTGGGAATCCGGACCTGCGCCGAAACCGGGGTCGTGGTGGTGACTCCCTCCATACCGGTTAACCTGGCCGGCGCGGCGCGCGACGCGGTCCTGCGCGCGCTGCTCGACGATTTCGTCGCTGCGGAAAGCGGGGCACTTATCCGCTGGTACTACACGCCGATGATGCTGACCTTCTCGCGTCACATACCCGCCGCTTGCACAGTCTACGACTGTATGGACGAGCTTGCCAATTTCCGTTTCGCGCCGCCCGGGCTGGTCGAGCTCGAGCGCGAGTTGCTGGCCGCGGCGGACGTCGTCTTCACCGGCGGCTACAGCCTCTACGAGGCCAAGAAGGAGCGGCACCCCAACATCCACCCCTTCCCGTCGAGCGTGGATTGGGCGCACTTCGCCCAGGCCCGGGGAAACCTTTCCACGCCGGCCGCCCAGGCGGCGATTACAGGCCCGCGCTTCGGGTTCTACGGCGTGATCGACGAACGGATGGACCTCGACCTTCTTGCGGCGCTTGCCGATGCTCATCCGGAATGGGCGATCGTCATGGTCGGGCCGGTCGTCAAGATCGATCCCGCGGATCTGCCCCAGCGGCCCAACCTCCATTATCCGGGCGGCCGCGGCTATGAGGAGCTGCCAGCCTGGCTCGCCGGCTGGGACGTCGCGCTGATGCCCTTCGCGATCAACGAGTCGACCAAGTTCATCTCTCCCACCAAGACCCCCGAATATCTGGCCGGCGGCCGGCCGGTCGTCTCGACCCCGATAGCGGACGTCGTCCGCCATTATGGCGATCTCCAGGCCGTCTTCATCGCGGATGGGCCGGCGGCGTTCATCGGCGCCTGCGAGCAAGCGCTCACGCTCGCGCGCGGCTCCGGGGAGTGGCGCTCGGAGGCCGACGCCAAGCTCGCATATCTGAGCTGGGATACGACCTTCGCGCGCATGGCCGGCCTGGTCCAGGAGATTCTCGCCGCTCCGCTCGCCTCACCGGGCCTGCTGCTCGTTTCCGCCCGGAAGAAATACGACTATCTCATCGTCGGCGCCGGCTTTGCCGGAACGGTCCTCGCCGAGCGCCTCGCCAGCCAGCACCACGCCCATGTCCTGGTCGTCGACAAGCGGCCGCACGTTGCGGGCAACGCCTACGATCATGTCGACGAGGCCGGCCTGCTCGTCCATCAATACGGCCCTCATATCTTTCATACGAACTCGGACGAGATCGTCGCCTATCTGTCGCGCTTCACCCGGTGGCGCCCCTATGAGCACCGCGTGCTGGCCGAGGTGCGGGGCAACCTGGTTCCGATTCCGATCAACCGGACGACTCTCAACCTGCTGTTCGGCCTCGCCCTCCGGACCGACGCCGAGGCGGCGGCCTATCTCGCGGCTCGTGCCGAGCCCATCTCCGAAATCAGGACCTCGGAAGATGTCGTGGTCGCCGCGGTAGGCCGCGAGCTCTACGAGCTGTTCTTTCAGGGCTACACCCGCAAGCAATGGGGCATCGATCCCAGCGAGCTCGACCGATCGGTGACGGCACGCATCCCGACCCGCACCAATGCCGACGATCGCTATTTCACGGACAAGCACCAGATCATGCCGGCCGATGGCTACACGGCCATGTTCAACCGCATGCTCGACCATCCCCGGATCGACGTGCTGCTGAGCACCGACTATCGCGACATCATCGACGAAGTCGATGCTGGGCACGTCATCTATACCGGCCCGATCGACGAATATTTCGGTTTCCGCTTCGGCAAGCTCCCCTACCGCAGCCTCCGCTTCAGCCATCGGACCCTGGATCAGGAATGGCTGCAGGATGTGGCGACCGTCAATTATCCGCACGCGCAGGTGCCCTACACGCGGGTCACCGAGTACAAGCATCTGACCGGGCAGAGCCACCCGAAGACGAGCATCACCTACGAATATCCGAGCGCGGAGGGCGATCCCTATTACCCGATTCCGCGCCCGGAGAATCAGGCGCTGTTCAAGAGATACGAGGCGCTGGCGCTTGAGACCCCCGGCGTGACCTTCGTCGGGCGGCTGGCGACCTACCGCTATTACAATATGGATCAGGTGGTGGGCCAGGCGCTGGCAACCTTCCGTCGGCTCGACGCCGAGCGGAAGGCGGCCAGGGTTCAGGAAACGCTGATCGAAGCGGCCGAGTGAATGGCCGGGTCGACCGGCGGCACCGCGGGGCCCGATCCCACTTCCCGTAAATAAGCGGCCAAAGCGTCCTCGAGCGGCCGGAGCAGCGTGCCCCGCATGCTTGCGAGCGCGGTGTTGCGCACCGGCTCGCTTTCCCGCGCGAAGATGAGATCGGCATCGAGGCCCGCGCCCGCGGCGATCGCGCGCGCAAAGGCGAACCAGCTCACCGCGCCCTGATTGGCCAAGTGCCAGATCCCGCACTCCCCGTCGATGAGGAGATCCAGGGTTGCATGGCAAAGATCGGGGACGAAAGTCGGGGTGACGAAGTCGCTCGCCGAGGCGCTGACCGGCTCGCCGCGGCGAAGCGCTTCGATCACTGACCAAGCGAAATTGTGGCGGTCCCAGGGTCCGAAGAAGGCGCTGGTCCGGATGATCAACATCTTCCCTCCGGCCGCGGATACGATGCGCTCCGCCATCAGCTTGCTATGGCCATAGACGCCGGAGGGATTTGTGGCGTCGCCCTCGAGATAGGCCCGGCCCTGTAGTCCGTCGAACACCAGGTCCGACGAGAATGTGACGAGCGGAACATCATGTTCCCGGCAGGCACGCGCAAGATTGCCGGCGGCGCCCGCATTCGCGGCCATGCAGGCCTGGCTTTCCCGCTCCGCGTCGGCGACGCGGACGAAGCCGGCGGCGTTTATTATGGCCCAGGGCCCGACCTTCTCGATCATCGACGCGATCGAACCGGCGTCGCAAATGTCGAGCTCCGACCGGCTGGTCAGCCGAAAGGCGAGGCCGCGATGCGCGGCAATCCGGGCGAAGGCCCGACCGAGCGTTCCGGCGCCTCCGGTGATCAGGAGCGGTCGCCCTTCGACCTCGGCCGGCTCACCCTCGCACCAAGCGTAGAGTCGTTCCGGTCTTCTCCACCAACCGACGCCATCCAGGACGGGATGCTGATAGCTATCCCCGCGGGCATAAGCGGCGGCGGCCCTGGCCACGACGGTCGGACGGGGCATCGGGGCCCGAATGTCGAGGGCCCCGGCATCATAGGCCCCCTCCTCGCGCGTGATCAGCGAGCGCCAGTCGACCGCGCCGAACAGCGACCAGAGGGTCACCGCGCGCAAGTCGACGCCCTCGCGCCGGAGCTGGCCGGCGGTGTTCCAGACTTCGGCGAACCAGCGCAGCTGCTGTTCGCGCGTGCAGCCATGATGAACCTCCGTGATCGCCAGCGGGATCGCGTAGCGCGTCCATGCTTCGTGCAACCGGGCCGCCATGCCCCCGTCTGCGCCCACCCCCGCGACGCGTATGGCTTCGGCATCGACATAGGGTTCGCGCCCGTTTCCGCCCGGCTCGAGAGCGGGGTACAGGTGGAGGCGATGGTCGAGAAACCGTTCGCTCGTCAGATAGTGGTTCACGCCGATCAGGTCGGGCCGGGCGGCGCCATCGGCGAACAGCTCGATCTCTCCGGCGTCTATTCCGGCGTCGATCAGGAATTGGTGGAACGGATGGCGCGCACCCACCCGGCCCGCCAGCAGATCCAGGCTGAGCCAGCGGCGCTCATTCTCATGCCGCGCCTGGTCGGCCAGCGGAGGCGTCGAGTAGGTCTTGCCCAGATCCTCGGTCTGGATGAGAACGGCATCCGGGTTGACGGCGCGGATCGCCGCCATGGCCCGGCGGATGCCGTCGCATTGATTGACCACAGCCCGCAGAAAGGCGGGATAATCGAGACGGTGCGGATACCAATGCCCGTAGAGGGCGGAAAAACGTGCAGTGGTGAGCGGCTCGTTGATCGGCGTCCACTGCCGGATCCACGGATAGCGTTCCGCGACCCGCGTCGCATAGTCCGCGAACTTGCGCGAAAAATCCGCGTCGAGCAGTCCTGTATAGGCCGGTCCCGAGCCGTGATGGAGCAGCCCGCCGATCACCTCGATGCCAAGCTCTGCAAGCCTGGCAAGCCGCTCATCGGCCCACGCGAAATCGCATTCGTTCGGCGCATCGGGCGCGACGCTTTCCCAAAGGATCGGGTAGCGTACGGTCCTGATGCCGAGCTGCGCGATAAGGTCGATGTCCGAGGCGCGCGCGCGATGCCCGGTTTCCGCCGCCTGGTCGCGCCACCGGTCGCCGACCCGCACGATCGTGCATTCCGGCCCGGCCCACAGCTGAAGCGGTGCTCGGGACTCGGCGTGCCGCAGCCGGTTCCCGCCTGAGCCGCCGTCCCTCATCACTCGCCGTCCGCCATGGCCGCGCTGCGGTTGCTCTCAAGCGCGCGATCCATTTGTTCGCCGCGCTTCTCCGCGGGCCCAGCCACGATGCTGCTTTCGCCGCCGGTCGCTCCCCGCATCGCATCGATCCGCTCGCCCGCATCCTCCTGGGGCCCGTCGCAGGCGGCGAAGGTAAGGCACGCGGCAATTGCGATGCGCGGGCGGTGCATTGATGGGCTCCTTCCGAGCCCCCAATACGCCCGCGGCGCGGCACCGTTCCCCCCGGATCGCCTGGACTAATCCAAGTCAATCAATATTTTAGCCAGACCAAAAATGTTAACGCGAGCGCCGGCGTGACGAAGGCGGCAACGCCGGGAGCGGAAAGGCCGCTGGCCGCCCGGCGGAAGGCGGTGGCGTTGTCGTTTCGCCGGGGCCCGACCACACGCCTTTCACGTCAATCTCTTCGAGGTGGTACTGGACCAGCTCGCAAATCCGCGGGCTGCCGTCCACCTGCGGAATGATCTTGAGCAGGAAGTTGGGCGCGGCCAGCTCTTCCCTGGTCGCGGCAGCGTCGGCTTCCTTGTACTTGTAGCCCATGGTGGAGGTGGCCACACGGACGGGCCCATAGTCGAGCGTGCCGACCAGCGTGTCGGTTTCCGTGCGTAGCGTGGGGCCCGCGAGCTTCTTGGGAAAGCCCCAAAGCTCGCGCCCGCCCGCGATCGGCGGGTGGTCATTGAGGAACATGCAAAGCGTGTAATTGACGCGCTTCGGCCGGCTCGACATCTTCGTCAGCAGTCCGGCACGTCTGCCGCGGACCACGCAGGACAGCTCGCGCTGAACGTCGCCGATCCGCATTCGTCGGACCTGCGAGGACCGCGCCCCGGTGGCCGCGAGCAGGATGACCATTCGGCTAAGGTCGCCATCCGGGTCATGATCGATCGCGGCGTTCATAGCTGGGCAAGCCACAGCTCGCAGGCGCTGACGGTCGCGTCGCCGTCGTCTCCTCCGGCTAGGGTCACCCGCCCCAGCGCCGCGCGACGATGCGCGAGGGCTGCAGCCGCGCGTCGACCAGCACCGCCTCGTCGAACTGCGCCTCGTCGATCCGCACCCGAACGTCGAGCGCGAACCAGTTCGTCTTCAGCTGCGCCTGGAGCTGGACATCGAGCGGCACGTTCAGCTCGCTCATCGCCTCGATCCGCCAGAATTCGATCTGGTTGCCCCAGCCCGCCGCTGGCCGCGCCGCCAGCACGCGCCGCGCCGATTCGACGCGGAGCTGGCCGGGCGCCAGCATCGCCAGCAGCGGCGCCTGATCGGGCAGCAGGGTGTTGATGTTGATCGGCGAAAGGTCGCTGACCGGCAACGCGCAGAGCCAGGGCCGCAGGCGCCGGTAGATGTCCGGAGTCACCCCGGCGACGGCGCGCAGCTCGCCGGGATCGGCGAACAGGGTGTTGCCGGTCCGGTAGGGCGCCGGGCCAGCGGCATAAGCGGCATCCTCCGCCCCGCTTGGGCCCGGCAGCGCGTCGCTGTCGACCCAGTCCGCCGCAGCCTCGGCGATCCCCCGCGCGTCCGCCTCGGCGATCTCCAGCGCCGTCATCAGCCCGATGAACTGCGCCACGCCCGACGGCCGCCGGACGAGCGCGGTGCGCGGGTCGCCCTCGACGACGCTGTTGACGTTGAAGCAATTGCCGCCGTCGCGCACCCGCGCCTCGGCGAGGCCGGCGCCGTCGGGAAGCGGCATCCGCCTGACCGCGCCGTTCCAGCCGCCGGCGAGCGTCGTCCGGTCGGGGCTTCGGACGATCATGTCGTCGATCGTGAGCAAAGCGAGCTGCTCGGCGCCGTCGGCAAAAGCCCGCGCCTGATCGAGCGCGGTCGCGTTGGCGGCGATGGCGCGCGACAGCCTCAGCCCCTCCATCGCCGCCGCCGCGATCGCCCCGGTCACCGCGACCAGCAGCAGCACCGCGAGCAGAGCGGCGCCCTGTTCCCGCCCCGCCACCCTCACCGGCCGCTCCCGACCAGGAAGAGCTGGCGCACCGTGCCGTGATCCTCGGTATCGCTGACCAGCTCGACCGCGCGCGGCAGGCGGGTCGGATCGGTCGGGTCCCAGGTCTCGCGCCAGCCGCCTTCGTCGTCGCGGTAGCGCAGCCGCAGCTGCCGCACGCCCGCGAGCAGGGGCACGGTCACCGCCTGCGCCTCGCCGTCGACATGGCCGAAGGCGAGCCGCTCGAGCCGGCCCTCGTTGAGACGATATTCGACCCGCTGCAGCGGGCCCTGCGGTGAGTCCTCGTCGTCGCCGCCGCGCCGCACCAGCGCCATCAGCAGCGCCTGATCGCCGCCCGACCCGATGAAGGCCTGCACCGGCCGCCCGTCGCGGTCGCGGCGGGTGCGCGCCGCCGCCTGGCCGAGATCGGCGGTGAGCAGGGCGCCCGAGCGCCGGATCGCGCCCAGTTCGTCGAGCAGCCGCTCCGAAGTCTCCTGAGTCCGCACGGTCAGGGTCAGCAGGGTCACGCCGGCCGCGGTCAGCATGCCGAAGATCGCCAGCGCGATCAGCATCTCGACCAAAGTGAACCCGTTCGGCCTCACAGCGGCGCCCGCCGGAACACGATCAGCCGCGCGCGGCCGAACCCGCTTTGCTCGGGCTCGACCGCGATCTCGATCTGCTGGATGCGCGCCTCGGGCGAGCGCGCGACTTCGCGCGTCCAGCGCCACCGCCGCCCGCCATTGACCGCCTCGCCGGCGATCAGGCCGAAGGCCGGCGGCCCGGGGTCGGTCAGCGTCTCGACCGCGAGGTTGCGCGCCACCGTCTGCGCCATTGCCTGGCTCTCGAGCCGGGCGCTGTTCGCCGCCGTCGCCCCGCCCAGCCGCAGCAGCGCCAGCGCCGCCAGGCTGAAGATGGCGAGCGCGACCAGCATCTCGATCAGCGTGAAGCCCCGCTCCGAAGCCAGAAAAGAGTGAAAGCCACCCTTTTTTTCGGCGCGGGCGCTAGCGCTGGACCTGGACATCGCCGTCGGCCCCGATCCGCACAGCGACCCGCCGGTCGCCGCGCCGCAAGACGATATGAGCGGGCTCGGCCAGCCCGGTGGCGTCGAAGCGGACGGCGCCGTTCAGCCCGCCCGACAATTCGGCCTCGGTCCCTTCCACCCAGGCATGGCTCGCCGCGCCGCGCCAGGCCCCGTCGATGCGCCGCGACAGTCTATAGCCGGCCGGCCCGATCCTGAGCGCCGCCGGCCGCGCCTCGAGGATGGCGCCGTCGCGCGCCGCCTTGGCCCGCGCCGCGAACGTCTCCGCTTCGCTCAGCAGGCTGCCGCCGGCCTCGGGCATGGCGAGCAGCACCGCCCCCGCCGCCAGGCCGATGATGACGATCACCACCATCAGCTCGACCAGGGTGAAGCCGCTTTCTTGCTTTCGACACGCCCGCATCATCGCATCCGCTTCTAGCACCGATCGTCCCCGGTGGCCTGCGTCTATGACGGCTTCGGGACAAGCCGGACCCGCGCCCGCGCCGCGTAGAAGAGCGCCAGGAGCCGCGCCGCCATCGCCTCCGCCTCGCCGCCGTCGAGATCGGCCATTTCGGGCGCGCGGAGCGCCGGCGCGCCGGCCGTGTCGACCAGCAGGCTGGCGAGCCGGAGCCTGCGCTGCAGCGGCGAGCGCGAGACGATGATCGTCTGCGCCTTCTCGAACGGCAGGATCCAGAGCCGGCGCTTGAGCAGGCCGCCGGAGACGAACAGGGCGCGGCCGTCGAGCGCGTGGCCATGCTTGCGCCAGCGCAGCGCCGCGTAGAGCGCGCCCGCCAGCATCACCGCGGCGCCAAGTCCCGCCCGGCCGTCGACCAACAAAGCGGCGATCGTTGCGAGCGCCGCCAGCAGCAAGAAGGGCGCGGCCTGGCGGAGCAAGGCGCGGCGCGGGATGCCGCGGAACGCGGCGCGCGGCGGCGGCGGCGGAAAGCCGGCCTCGGCGAGGATCGGCAGGATCTCGTCGATGCGCGCGAATGGCGCTGCGACCTGGACGCCGCCTTCCTTCTGGTCCGCGCCGAGCGTCTGGAAGGAGAGCCGGCACCAGCCGAACAGGCGGGCGAGAGGGCCGCTGTCGATCACCGCGACCTGCGTGCGCCGCAGCGGGATCACCACTTCGGACAAGGTGAAGAGGCCGCGCTTGCGCCTGAGGCCGCCTTCGGCGCGGGTCAGCCGGAAGCCGAAATCGCGCGCCACGGTCCGCGCCACGCCGGCGACGAGGCCGAGCAGGACGACCAAAGCCGCCGCCGCCAGCGCCGCCTGCGCGGTGGCGAGGCCCGCCGCCGCCTCCGCCCGCTCCTCGGTGAACCAGACGTCCCATTCGATCAGGCCGAACTGGTCGAGCTGCTGCGCCGCGCCCGCGATCGCGGCGAGGAAGATCAGCGAGAAGCCGAACAGGCCGGAAAGCAGCAGGCGGGGCACGCCCATCGCGAACAGCAGCGGCTCCCCGGCGGACGCCGTCGCCGCCGCGCCGCTAGGCCCGCGCCGGACATGGTCGCGCAGCGCATGCGCGTCGGAGAGCGCGATCATGTCGAGCCTCCCCTCGTCCCGGGCGGCGGCGCCGGTCTCGATCTTGACCCTGGCGGTGCCGAACAGGCGGGCGAGCAGCGGCTGCTCGATGGCGATGTCCTGGATCCGGTCGAACGGGATGATCCGGCGCTGGCGCTGGACGATGCCCTGCTCGATGATGATCTCGTTGGCGCCGATCCGGTAGCTGAAGCGCCACCAGGCGAGCAGCACGAAGCCGGCGCCGATCGCCAGCGCCGCGCCGGCGATCCAGAGGAAGCCGGCCAGGCCGTCGCCGCCGCGGCCCGACACGGCGATGGCGATCCCCCCGGCCAGCAATTGCGGCACGATCCTCAGCCAGCGGACGATCAGGGTCGCCGGGTGCAGCCGCCGCCGCTCGGACAGGCTGTCGGTCACACAAGATCCTGGCGGATCTTGGCGCGGATTCGGTCGCGCATCTTTTCCGCCCGGTCCTGCTTCAGGCCCGGCAGCGGCACCGCCGCGCCGCGCGTCCCGGCGGTGTGCAGGATCAAAGTGGCGAGCCCGAACCGGCGCTCGATCGGCCCCTGCGCGACGTCGATATGCTGGACCCGTCCGAACGGCACCACGGTCCGCCGCCGCACCCAGAGGCCGCGGCTTATCGCGAGCTCGTCCTCGCCTTCGGCATAGCCCCAGGCGCGGTAGCGGCGCGGCGCGAGGACGATGGCCGCAAACGCGCCGAGCAGCAGCACCGCCACGGGTGCCGCCGCCGCAAGCCCGTCGCCGAGCAAGGTCCAGCCGGCCACGGCCGCGGCGGCGGCCAGCACCAGGGTGGCGATCGCGGCGCGGATCCGCATCACCTGCAGCTGGTCCGGGTGCAGCGGCGTCATTCCGCCGGGCGAAGCGCTCGTTTCGTCCTCCAAATCGTCCGGCTGCACGCCTTCGCCTCCGCTTTTCCGCCCGCCCGGTGGTGACATTCCCGGGCGAAGAGGGAAAGGGGGATAAGGTCAACCAGGGGTTTCGCTTATGCCGTCACGTCCGTTCCTGCGCGCGATCCTGGTCGGCGCGGGCGCGATGCTGGTCCTCGTCCTCGCTTTCCTGCTGTTCCGCGGCTCGAGCGCGCCGGAGCCGGCGCTGCCCGAGAATTTCGACACCGCCCAGTTCGTCGCCGGCCGACCCAAGCTTGACGCGCCCTATGTCGCGACCGACCTCGAAGTGGTCGACGCGATGCTCGGCCTGGCCCAGGTCCGCCCCGGCGACCATGTCATCGACCTGGGCTCGGGCGACGGCCGAATCCTGATCGCCGCCGCGCGCAGCCTCGGCGCCGGCGGCCTCGGCGTCGACATCGATCCGGTCCGCGTCCGCGAAGCCCAGGCCAATGCCCGCGCCGCCGGCGTCGCCGCGCGCGTCGCCTTCCGCCGCCAGGACCTGTTCGATACGCCGCTCGCCGAGGCCGACGTCCTCACCCTCTACCTCCTCCCCGAGGTCAATCTCCGCCTGCGCCCCCGCATCCTCACCCAGATGCGGCCCGGGACGCGCGTCGTCAGCCACGATTTCGACATGGGCGAATGGCGCCCCGACGAGCGCCGCCGGGTCGGCACCGCCACCGTGCTGCTGTGGATCGTCCCGGCGCGGATCGAGGGAAGTTGGCGCCTCAGCGACGGCGATCGCAGCGCGACGCTCGCTCTCGACCAGCAATTCCAGGCCTTCATCGGCACCGCAGCCGCGGACGGGCGCGCCGCCCGGGTCGAGCAGGGCTCGCTGAGCGGCGAGGCTATCCGCTTCCTGCTCGACCTCGGCGAGGGCCGCCGCGTCTATGAAGGGCAGGTCGAAGGCGACGCGATCGTCCCGGCCAACCCGCGTGCCGGCTGGCGCATGGAGCGGATGCGCTGATGGTCTTCGTCCTCGCCGGCCTCGTCCTCGCCTGGGCGGTGATGCTGCTGTTCGGCGGCATGGAGTTCGACCGCGGCCTGCTGCTCTTCTTCTATGCCGGCGACCAGCCCCGGCTCGCCGGCGCAGCGCGGATCGTCACCGAATCGGGCGGCGCCGCGGTCCTGCTCGCCGCCACCGCATTGGGCGCGCTCTGGCTCGCCCTTCGCCGCGAATGGAAAGCGGTCCTGCTCCTCCTCGTCATCACCCTGTCCGGCCGCATCCTCGTCGATCTCCAGAAGAACTGGACCGGCCGCCTCCGCCCCGCCGACGAGCAGCACCTCGTCGCCGCCCAGTCCTTCGCCTTCCCGAGCGGCCACGCCGCCAACGCCACTCTGGTCTGGCTCTGCCTCGCTTTGCTCCTGCCGCGCACCGCCCGCGCCCGCGCGCCGGCGGTCTGGGCGGCGGTCTGGCTGGCGCTGATGGTGGGGTTGAGCCGGATCATGCTCGGCGTCCACTGGCCGAGCGACGTCATCGCCGGCTGGGCGCTCGGCCTGTTCTGGGCGCTGCTCCTGCTCCGCCTGTCCGGTTACCCGCTCGGCGAGGGAACGGACGGGCCCCTTTCCTCATTCTCCCGCGAAAGGAGAGCAGAGATGGACAAGACCCGCCCCGACGACAGCGCCCTGATCGACGATGCCGAGCCCGGACCCAGCCAAAGCGGCGTTTCCGGCGGCAACCTCCAGCGCGAAGTCGCCGCGCGTGCCGAAGAAGAGCATGAGATCGGCGATGCCGGCGGCGAAGGCGACTCCGTGACCCGTGTTCACGGCTCCGATAAGCCGCGCGGCGGCGACCGGCCGAACCTGCCGAACCGGCACTAGGCCTTCCTGAGCACCACGGACAGATTGTTGGCCGGCATCGGCACGACCGCGTCGAGCCTGAGCCCGTGCTTCCCGGCCTCGGCGGCGACCTCGTCGAGTTCCCTCAGCCCCCAGTCCGGGTCCCGCGCGCGCAGGCTCGCGTCGAACGCCTCGTTGCTCGGCGCCGTCGCCACCCCGGCCTGCCGGTAGGCGCCGTAGAGGTAGAGCGGCGCCCCCGCTTCGAGCAGCCGGCCGGCGCCGCGCAGCAGCCCGGCAGTCGCCGCCCACGGGCTGATATGGACCATGTTGATGCACAGGATCGCATCGGCGCGGACCACCGCCCACTCCGCCGCCCGCGCGTCGAGCGAAACCGGCGGCAGCAGGTTGAACAGCCCGCTCTCCGCCCGCCACGCCTCGATCGACCTGAGCGCCGCGGGCTCCGGATCGCTCGGCTGCCAGAGCAGCTTGGGGAATAGCCGGGCGAAGTGCAGCACATGCTCGCCGGTGCCGCTCGCCACTTCCAGCACCAGCCCGCGCGCCGGCAGCACCTCGCGCAGCACCTCGGCGATCGGCTCCGCATTGCGCGCCACGTGCGGCGCCGAGCGGCGCGGATCGTCCCCGCCGCGTGGAATCTCGAAGGGGGCCGGCCCGGTCACTCCGGCACGGCCGCCGCTTTGCGCGCGTAGAAATAACGCCAGGTGAACAGGCCGATGGTCATCGGCAGCGTCGCATAAGCGAGCGGCGCCAATTCCCCGGTCGCGTCGAACGAGGCCAGGATCAGCGAAACCAGCCCGGTCGCGACCAGGATCAGCCAGATCCACATCTCGCCGCGCACCGCATGCCGATGCTCCGCGTCCAGCGCCGAATTGCGCTGCGCTTCCCGGAACAGGGCCGCGGCGGTCGCCGCCATCGCGATGAAGCCCGCGCCGTAGACGAAGAAGAGATCGCCGACATCGCCCTCGAACGGCGCCCCGCTGCCGCCCAAAAAGGTGGAGAAGGAGCGCGCCATCGCGCGCAGCGGCTGGACGTAGATCAGGACGAGGAAGACGAGCAGCACGGTGAGCAGCGACGACAGCCAGTCGCCCTGGCCGCGAAAGCCGCGCCAGCGGACATGCGCGAACCAGAACATCGCGATGATCGCAAAGCCGATCGCGAAGGCGGGCACCTCGGCCACCGCGGCGGCGAGCATCGCATAATCGGTCGGCGCCCCGCTGCCGCCGATCACCAGCAGCGTTACCGCGAAGGCGAAGGCGGCATCGGTGAAATTGTCGAGCCGGCTGGTCACGAGCACGTCATCCCGGCGAAGGCCGGGATCTCAGGACGAGTTTGCCCCTGCATAAGCACCCCTCCCTCTCCGCGCCGAGACCCGGCCTTCACCGGGGTGACGTTCGCGGTTACTCCGCCGCCTCGGCCTGCTCCGGCTCCTTATAGACCAGAACCGGCTGCCGCGCCGCCAGCGTCTCGTCGAGCCGCCGCCGCGGCGCATGGATCGGCGCGGCCTTGAGGCTCTCGTCCCCCGCCTTGGCCCGCTTCGCCACGCTCCTGAGCGCGCCGATGAACTGGTCCAGCGCCGCCTTGCTCTCGGTCTCGGTCGGCTCGATCAGCATCGCCCCGTGCACCACCAGCGGGAAATACATGGTCATCGGGTGATAGCCTTCGTCGATCAGCGCCTTGGCGAGATCGAGCGTGGTCAGCCCGCCGCCGAAGCCCTTGTCGCTGAACAGGGCCTCGTGCATGCACGGCCCGCTCGCCCCGAACGGCGCGTCGAGCAGGTCGTCGAGGCTCCTGAGCACGTAATTGGCGTTCAAGACCGCATCCTCGGCGACCTGCCTGAGGCCGTCCGCGCCGTGGCTCAATATATAGCTCAGCGCCCGGGTGAACATGCCCATCTGGCCGTGGAAGGCAGTCATCCGCCCGAAGCTCCTGCCATGATGCTCGCCCGCCGTCTCCTCCTCGATCAGCGCGTACTGATCGCCCTGCTTCTCGACGAACGGCAGCGGCGCGAACGGCGTCAGCGCCGCCGAGAAGACCACCGGCCCGGCGCCGGGCCCGCCGCCGCCATGCGGCGTCGAGAAGGTCTTGTGCAAATTGATGTGCATCGCGTCGATGCCGAGATCGCCCGGCCGCACCCGGCCGACGATGGCGTTGAAATTGGCGCCGTCGCAATAGACCAGCCCGCCCGCGTCGTGCACCGCCTCGGAGATGGCGGTCATCTCGGGCTCGAACAGCCCGCACGTATTGGGATTGGTGATCATCACCCCGGCCACGTCGGGCCCGAGCCGCGCCTTCAGCGCCGCGAGGTCGACCCGCCCCGCCGCGGTCGCCGGGATGTTCTCGACCCGATAGCCGGCGAAGGCGGCGGTCGCCGGGTTGGTGCCGTGCGCGCTTTCCGGGACCAGGATCACCGCGCGCGCGTCGCCGCGCGCCTCGAGCGCCGAACGGATCGCCAAGAGGCCGCACAATTCGCCATGCGCGCCCGCCTTCGGGCTCATCGCGACGCTGTGCATGCCGGTCAGCCTGATCAGCCATTCGCCGAGATCGGCGATCACCCTCAATGCGCCCTGCACGGTGTCGGCCGGCTGCAGCGGGTGGATGTCGGCGAAGCCCGGCATCCGCGCCACCTTCTCGTTGAGCCGCGGATTATGCTTCATCGTGCATGATCCCAGCGGGAACAGGCCGAGGTCGATCGCATAATTCTGCCGGCTCAGCCGCGTATAATGGCGCACCGCCTCCGGCTCGGTCAGCCCGGCGAGGCCGATCCTTGCCTTTCGCTGCAGCCCGCCGAGCCGGTCCTTGTGGAAATCGCCGTCATGCTCGAAGGCGTGGTGGCCGATCGTCACCTCCTGCGGCACCGTCTCGAAATCCACGCCTGTCGTCTCGGTGTCGCCGATCTCGAACAGCAAAGGCTCTTCGAGCATCAGCGCGCGGTTGCCGGTCCAGGTGTCGGCGCTCGGCTCGGCGCCCTCGGGCCGCGTCGGCCGCCCCTCGCGGTTCATGCTCATGCCAGCACCTCTTCCAGCGCCTTGGCCAGTGCCGCGATATCCAGTTCGTCGACCGTCTCGGTCACCGCCACGATCAGCCCGTTCGCCAGCCCCGCCTCGCCCGGATAGAGCCGGCCGAGCGATACCCCGCCGAGCACGCCCCGCTCCGCCATGGCCCGCACCGCCGGCCGCGCCTCCTTCGGCAGTTTCAGGGTGAATTCGTTGAAGAAGGTGTCGTTGACCAGGCTCACGCCGGGCACCCGGGCCAGCCGTTCGGCCGCCTCGACGGCGAGATAATGGTTGCGCTCGGCGAGCTGCCTGAGCCCCTTCTCGCCGAGCAGGGTCATATGGATGGTGAAGGCCAGAGCGCAGAGCCCTGAATTGGTGCAGATGTTCGAGGTCGCCTTCTCGCGCCTGATATGCTGCTCGCGGGTCGACAGGGTCAGCACGAAGCCGCGCTGGCCGGCCGCGTCGACCGTCTGCCCGGCGAGCCGCCCGGGCATCTGCCGGACATATTTCTCTCTGGTCGCGAACAGCCCGACATAGGGGCCGCCGAAATTGAGGCCGACGCCGATCGACTGGCCCTCGCCGACTACGATGTCGGCGCCCATCTCGCCGGGGGACTTGATCGCGCCCAGCGCCACCGGCTCGGTGATGACGGCGATCAGCAGCGCGCCGCTGGCCTGGGCCGCCGCCGCCAGCTCGCTCAGATCGCCGATCCGCCCCAATATGTCGGGATATTGGACGACGACGCAACTGGTGTCCTTGTCTATCCTTTCGATGATCTCGCTGGCGTCCGACGCGGCTTCCATCTTCGGTGCCGAGACGTCGAGCAGGTCGCCGGTGAATCGCGCCATCGTCTTCGCCACCGAGACGTAATGCGGGTGCAGCCCGCCCGACAGGATCGCCTTGCCGCGCCGGGTGATCCGCCGCGCCATCACGATCGCCTCCCAGCAGGCGGTCGAGCCGTCGTACATCGAGGCGTTGGCGACCTCGCAGCCGTAGAGCCGGGCGACCTGGGTCTGGAATTCGAACAGGGCCTGCAGCGTGCCCTGGGCGATCTCGGGCTGATAGGGCGTGTAGCTGGTCAGGAACTCGCCGCGCTGGATGAGATGGTCGACGCTGGCCGGGATATGGTGGCGATAGGCGCCGCAGCCGAGGAAGAAGGGCACGTCG
>Ga0190265_10000205_pt1 | contig 55592 bp, 52 predicted proteins | sample Popmic124T_FD_133135 | JGI IMG/M metagenome (GOLD analysis project Ga0190265, IMG submission 133135) | Populus adjacent soil microbial communities from riparian zone of Indian Creek, Utah, USA - 124 T | ecosystem: Environmental > Terrestrial > Soil > Riparian zone | place: USA: Utah | collected... | reverse complement strand
GTCGTGACCGCCGCCCAGGCCGGCGCCGCGATGGCGGCCGACGGCGTCGATCTCGTCGATGAAGATGATGCAGGGGGCGTTCTTCTTGCCCTGCTCGAACAGGTCGCGGACGCGGGAGGCGCCCACGCCTACGAACATCTCGACGAAGTCCGAGCCGGAGATCGAGAAGAAGGGGACGTTGGCCTCGCCGGCGATGGCGCGGGCGAGGAGCGTCTTGCCGGTTCCCGGCGGGCCCATGAGGAGCACGCCCTTGGGGATGCGGCCGCCCAGCTTCTGGAACTTCTGGGGCTCCTTGAGGAACTCGACGATCTCCTGCAGCTCCTCCTTGGCCTCCTCGACGCCGGCCACGTCCTTGAACGTCACCTTCTTGCCGGAGGTGTTCAGGAGCTTGGCCTTGCTCTTGCCGAACGAGAGCGCCTTGTTGCCCCCGGTCTGCATCTGGCGCATGAAGAGGATCCAGAGGACCACGATGAGCAGGATGGGCGCCCAGGTGAAGAGGATCGCGATGATCGGGTTCTCTCGCGCCAGCTTGGCCGTGGTCTCGACGTTGTGGGCCTCGAGCTCCTTGACGAGCTCATCCGCGTAGTCGGGCGGCAGCAGGCTCGTGAACTCCTGCCCCTCGTTGTACTCGGCGCCCCCTCTGAACTTGCCAGTGACCTGCTGGTCGGTGATGGTCACTTCCGCGACCTTCCCCGCGCGCACCTTCTCCATGAACGTCGTGAAAGACAGCTCCTCCCGGTTGGCCTTGCCCCCCTGGAAGGTCTGCCAGAGCAGGATGACCACGACGAAGATGGCCATCCAGAGAAACAGAGTTTTGACGGTAGAGTTCAATGCTTGCTACCTCACGCAGGCAGAAAGGACGGAAAGTCCCTTCACTGTGTCAACCGCATGGCCGGCCGGGCGATTCCCGGCGGCGGCCGTCACGAGGTCCCCCGGATGCGCCCGACGTAGGGGAGGTTGCCGTAGAGGCCGTCGTGCTTGAGGCCGTAGCCCACGAGCAGCCCCTGGCGGCCGGTCTGGAACGCGGCGTAGCCGACCTGGAAGTCGGTCTTGCGCTCGTCCGGGATGTCGATCAGGGCGGCGAAGCGGACCTCGCGCGCGCCGTGGTCCCGGAGCTGCTGCTCCAGGTAGGGCTCGGTCACTCCCGAGGTGACGACGTCCTTGAGGACCAGGATGGTCTTGCCGGCCAGGTCGAGGGGGAGGGGATAGCGGATCTGGAGCACGTCCTGCTCCGCGGCTTCTCCAGATGGTCCCGACGGCCCGGACTCCACCTGGATGAACTCGAAGCGGACAGGACGCTCGATGGCCCGCACGAGGTCGGCCAGGAAGATGACCGAGCCGCCCAGCAGGGCGATCAGGAGCGGGTCTTCCCCGGCCAGCTCCGTGCCGATGCGCCGCCCCAGGTCCTGCACGTGGGCGCGCACGGCCTCGGCGTCGAACAGCGGCTCGATGTCTTCAAGGATGGCTTGATTCATGTCTCGGTGATCTCCTCGATCTGGGCGATCCATGCGCTCGGTTCTCCGGCGATCCGGAAGCGCTGGTCGATCGTCACGCCCGGAACCCAGGCGATGCGCTCTCCCACGCAAATCAGAGGCAGCCGGTCCCGCTCCCGCCGCGGCACCCGGCGGTCGATCAGCAGATCCTTGAGCTTCCGGCTGCCGCTCGCTCCCAGCGGATGGATGCGGTCCCCCGGGCGGCGATTGCGAACCGTCACGCGGTCCCCCTCGGCCAGAGGCAGCGCGAGGGCCGCGCGGCGGGGGGAGCCCTCGAACATCCAGGGCTCCACGGGATGGCGCGACAGGCCAACCCGCACGGCGATCTCCGGGATCTCCACCTCGCCCGGAATTCCGAGAGTATATGAGAAATACCCCACTCTCTCTTCTTTCGGGAAGACGCGGCGCAGGACCAGGAGCTCTCCGGATGTCTCCCAGCGCCATCCGCCGCCGCAGTCGCACGCGGCGCGATCGTGCTGCAACTGACGCAGCAGCTCGGTCCGGGCGGGGCTCCCGGCGGGGTAGGGAGCCCCGGCGCGGCGGTGGAGCCAAGCCAGGGCGAAGGGTTGCAGCTCGGCGGGGAGCCTTTCCATCGCGGCCCGCTCGACCGCAATCCCTTCCTCCATCTCCTGTACGTCCAGGTGCGCGGAAACTTTCCGTTCGATCCGGGCGGAGGCGGCGCGGGCGCGGCCGGCGACCCGGGCGAGCAGGGCGGGAGGGGCGAGGGACGGAAGCAGCCGATGCCGCACGCGGTTCCGCGGCATTCTCAGGTCCTGGTTGGTGGGGTCCTGAACCGGCTCCAGGTCTCCGAGGGCGGCAAGCAGGTCCCGGCGGGGGAGTGCAAGCAGGGGGCGGACCACGGCGCCGTGCACCGGGCGGATGCCGCCGAGCCCCTCCAGGCCGCTGCCGAAGAGCAGGCGGAGGAGCACGGTTTCGGCCTGGTCGTCCCGGTGATGGCCGGTAGCGATCCAGCGGGCATTCTCCCGGCGGCGGACCTCTTCCAGGAACTCGTAGCGCACCCGGCGGGCCGCGGCTTCCGGACTCTCCGAGGCCTGCCGGACCTCCCGGCGCTCCATCACGAAGGGGACTTGCAGGTGCGCGGCGATGCGCGCGGCGGCCTCGGCCCGTTCCGCGGAGCCCCGGTCCATGGCATGATCGAGGTGCGCAGCGGTGAGACGGCAGCCGAGGCCGGCGGCGAGGCGCGCCAAGCCGACGAGCAGGGCCGTGGAGTCGGGTCCGCCCGAGAAGGCGGCGATCAGGCCGTCGCCGGGATCGAGGGGGGCCTCATCCCGGAAGAACGCCTCCAGTGTGGGGAGAATCTCCATACAAGAGAATGGTGGCGGTGAAGGGACTTGAACCCATGACCTAGCGATTATGAGTCGCTCGCTCTAACCAACTGAGCTACACCGCCGAAGGTGCAGATGAGAAACGAGATGGCTGCGAGGGGAATGTCCGACCCGCGAAGCGCGCGCGGATTGTACCGTTCCCGCGGCGGAAAGCAAAACAGAAGCCCGGAGCACCCTCATCCCTCTGCGGATGCTCCGGGCGACAGAAAGCCGGCCGGATTTAGCGGAGAACTTCCTGGCAGCTGCGGAACTGGCCGAAGAACTCCTGCATGGAGGTCGACAGGGCCGGTTCGTTCAGCCGGTAGATCACGTTCTGGCCCTGGCGCTGGTCGACGACCAGGTCGGCCTCCTTGAGGACCGAAAGGTGCCGCGAGATCGTGGGCTGGGAGAGGTTGAAGTTGCCGACAATCTCACCGACCGTGCGCTGCCGCCCCTCGAGCAGCCGCAGGATCTCCTGGCGGGTGCCGTCCGACAGCGCTTTGAAGACCTTGGTCAGGTGCCGCTCCTCCCGCCTGAACATGTGGGTGCTGCGGTCGATGTTTGCCATGGTTTCGTCGCTCCTCCTAAGGGGTGTCTCGGAATCTAGGAATCTCTGCCCCCGTTATGTTGGGACCTATTCTAAAGGTAGGATACTTGACCAAGACTTGCTATGCGCGTTTGGGGATACATCTTCGTGCGCATCTTGTGAGCAGGCAGTTGCAAACTTCTCTATAACCAAAATTTAGGCCGGGTTGCCTCTACCAGGAAGTGCACTTCCGGGGCGGAGTCTTTCAGGGGAAAACAGCGAAAGAGGAGGAGAAGGGAGGGCAGGGCGGCCATATGCGTGGCCGCCCCTGCGGAATCAGCCGGTCAACCCTTGGCCTTGCGGTAGCGGTCGTTCACAGCCTGCCAGTTGATCGTGTTCCACCAGGCCGTGAGGTAGTCGGGCCGCCGGTTCTGGTACCTCAGATAGTAGGCGTGCTCCCACACGTCCACGCCCAGCAGAGGGGTTTTGCCCTCCATGAGCGGGCTGTCCTGGTTCGGACGGGCGATCACGTCGAGCTTGCCGTCGCTCGCCACGAGCCAGCCCCAGCCGGAGCCGAACTGGTTGGTGGCCGCGTTGGTCAGCTTCTCCTTGAAGGCTTGGAAGCTGCCGAAGTCGCGGGAAATGGCCTCGCCGATCTCCCCGGAGGCATCGCCGCCGCCGTTCGGCCCCATGATTTCCCAGAACAGGGTGTGGTTGGCGTGGCCGCCGCCGTGGTTGCGGACGGCGGTGCGGATCGACTCGGGCACCTCGTCGATGCCGCGCAGCAGGTCCTCGAGCTTCCGGTCGCCCAGGCCGGACTCTTTGTCGAGGGCCTCGTTCAGCTTGGTGACATAGGTTGCGTGATGCTTGTCGTGGTGGATCTGCATCGTCTGCGCGTCGATATGGGGCTCCAGCGCATCGAAGGCATAAGGCAATGGGGGCAACTCGTGCTTGGGCATCGTGCGTCTCCTCCTTTTCAGCCTTGGGGGATCGGGATGCGGTGGGATCGGAACGGTCTCTCTCGCGCTCCCGCTCTCAGGGATGCATTCTTCCACGAAGCCTGAAAACACGAAAGCCCCCGGACGGGGGCTTCCCAGGAACGCGGAGGAGGAGGGGAGATGCCTAGCGCAGCTTCTCCTCGACGAACTCCACGTGCTTGCGGACCTTGGGGTCGTACTTCTTCAGCCGGAGCTTCTCGGTGGAGAGCTTCTTGTTCTTGTCCGTGGTGTAGAAGTAGCCGGTGCCGGCCGTGGATACCAGTTTGATCTTGTCGCGCATCTGCGTTTTTCCCTATTCGATTGGCGGGGCCGACGGGGCTCGAACCCGCGACCTCCGGCGTGACAGGCCGGCGTTCTAACCAACTGAACTACAGCCCCGCGTTGTGCTGCTTGCGCTTCCTTGCGGGCGTTCCCTCACTTCTTTGGTGGGAGGTGAGGGATTTGAACCCGCGACCCCCTGCGTGTAAGGCAGGTGCTCTAACCAGCTGAGCTAACCTCCCCGACCGCGCGGAAGGATGCAGATAGTACGCAGGGGGAGGGTGCCTGTCAAGTGGGGGCCGTCAGTCCTTCTTCCCTCTGCGCCCGCCTGCCACGTACCCCAACGCCTCCAGCTCTTTCCGCATTTCCTCGTCGATGTCCTGGTCTCCGGCGCGGCTCTTCAGGCCTGCGTAGCGCTGGCGGATCAGCCGCTCCATCTCGGCCACCCTGGCGGGCTGGCTTCCGGCGAGGTTCCGCGTCTCTCCCGGGTCCTGGCCCAGGTCGTAGAGTTCGGCGCGGCCGATCGGATAGTGGCCGGGAGGCGCGTCCGGGATGCAGACGGGCGCGATCCTCTTGGGGTTGTGGACCAGCTTCCAGCCGTCCCGCACCACGGTGTGGATCGGCGCGGAGCCGTACTCGGAGAAGGCCGGCTTGCCCGCGCCCCCCGCTCCCGGCCTCTCCAGGTAGGGCACCAGCGACCGCCCGTGCTGCTCCTCCGGGACCGCCACGCCGAGCATCGAGAGCACCGTGGGCAGCACGTCGATCAGCTCCACCACCTGCGGCACCCTGCCCCCTGGAGGAATCAGCCCCGGCGCGGAGATCCCCAGGGGGACGTGCAGGCCCGTCTGGTAGACCGAGCAGGCATGGTAGAGATAGCCGTTGTGGTCGTACAGCTCCTCGCCATGGTCGGCGGAGACGACGATCACGGTCTTCTCCATGCGTCCGGCGGCCCGCAGCCCGTCCAGGAGGGAGCCGGAGAGGCGGTCGCTCCCCATGACCGCCGCGTCGTAGATCGCGTCCAGGTGGCGGACGTCCCCTTCGGCAAGAGAGACCTTCTCGGTCATCACCCGGTTGAGCTGCCACTTCTTCGTGCCCAGGGGACCCTGGTAGCCCGGGTCGAGCTCGCGGATTGCGAGGTCGCCGCCGTTGTAGTAAGGGCCGTGGGCGCCGAACAGGTGGACCCAGAGGAAGAAGGGCTTCTGGCCGTCGAGCCCCCTGGCCCAGTCCAGGGCGCCCTGGATGGCCTTGCCGTCCCGGCCGCCGCTGCACGAGAAGGTATCCCACCCCTGGTGGTTCGCCTTGCACATGTTGCTGAGGAAGGCGCCCGTGCGGTAGCCGGCCTGGTGGAGGAGCCTGGGCAGCGTGGGCAGGTCGTCGGGGAAGCCGTAGCCGTTCTCCACCACGCCGTGCCCGCTGGGATAGAGGCCGGTCAGGAGAGAGGCCAGGGAGGGCCACGTCTCGGACCGCTGCGCCTGGGCGCGCTCGAACAGCACCCCGGAGCCGAGCTGGGCGTCCAGCCTTGGGCTGTTGGGATGATCCGGCCACCGCTGGTAGCCATAGGCGCCCAGGCGATCGGCGCGCAGCGTGTCCACCGTGAGGAGGATCACGTTCCACCCGCGGGCGGCGCCGTCCAGCCGGACGCGCTGCTTCTCCGGCGCGGCCTCGGGCCTGCAGGCCAGGCAAAGGACGAAAAGGACGGCGAGGACGGGTCTGGGCACGGCGCGAGATTGTAGCGGAACGGACCCGGGCCTTGCGGTCCGTTCCCGGATCGGGATATAAATGCCGTACCCCCTTGTATCTGCCCGGGCATTCCGGTCCGGGTCGCCCTGCGTTCATCTGTCGTCCGCCGCCTCGCTCCTTTTCGCGTGAGGAGCGGACATGATCCCCGAGCTACAAGCCCAGGAGGAGACCACCGAGGAGTGGGAGACGGTTGTCGGAGCCCACGACCTCTGGCTGCGCAAGCGGGTGCGCGACATCATGATGAGAGTGGGGCTGCGGCCCCTCCGTGACCAGGTCGTGGAGAGCGTCCAGGAGGTGTATTGCCGGCTGCTGGAAGGCGGCCCGGCTCGCCTGCGGCAGCTCCACAGGTTTCCGCACTCGCGGCTGCTCTCCTACCTCGGCCGGGTGGCCGAGAACGTCATCCTCGACCAGATCCGGGCGGCCCGGGCGGCCAAGCGAGGGGGCGGCTGGCGGGCCAACCCCTCCCGCATGTGCGCGTTGCGGCTGGTCGACCCGGACGCGGACCCGGAGCGGGTCCTCCTGAGGTCCGAGCGCCGCCGCCTGCTCGCCCGGCACCTCCTGGCTCTGGCCGACCATGACGGGGTGCCCCGGCGCGACGTCCGCATCCTCTGGCTGGCGGTGGTGGAAGGATGGCAGAGCCGCGAGATCGCCCGCCTGTTCGAGCTCAAGCCGCGGACGATCGACACCCGCCTGCACCAGATCCGGCGCCGCCTCGCCCATGGCGGGCTGGAGCTGCGCAGGAGGTGAACTATCATGCTTGCCATGCGCGTCTTCACCGACCCCCGATGCCTCCAGCACCGCTCGCCGCGCGGCTATCCCGAAAGGCCCGAGCGGCTCTCGGGGATCGTGGACCACCTCCGCGGCGGGGGCTGGGCTCTCTCTGAAAAGACCTCCTGGGATGGGGACGCGCGCCAAGCCGTCCTCGCCCTGCACGAGGAGCTCTATGTCGAGCGCTTCGAGCGGGCCGTCCAGCGCGGGGATTCCCTGCTCGACTCCGCCGACAACCCGCTGTCGGACGGCACCTGGGAGGCCGCCTGGGCCGCGGTGGAGACGACCCTGGCCGCGGCGGACTGGGCCGTAGATGGAAACCAGGCCTTCGCCGCGGTCCGACCGCCGGGCCACCACGCCGAGCGGTCCGTGGCCATGGGCTTCTGCTTCTTCAACAACGTGGCCGTGGCCGCCGGGTACCTGCGGAGCAAGGGCGCGGAACGGGTCGCGATCTTCGACTTCGACGTCCATCACGGCAACGGCACCCAGCACCTGTTCGAGCGCCGGGCCGACGTCTTCTACGCCAGCACCCACCAGTACCCCTTCTATCCCGGCACGGGCGCGGCCTCCGAGATCGGGATCGGGGACGGGGAAGGAGCCACGCTGAACGTGCCCCTGCCGGCGGGGACGGATGACGAGGGCTACGCCGAGGCGATCCAGGGGCGGGTGATCCCGGCCCTGCGCGCCTTCGCCCCGGACATCCTCCTGGTCTCAGCCGGGTTCGACGCCTGGCGCAACGACCCCCTCGGCGGCATGAGAGTGACGGAGGACGGCTTCCGGAGCTGGGGAGACTGGCTGCGCGCCCTCGCCGACGAGGTCTGCGGCGGCCGTCTCCTGGCGGTGCTCGAAGGTGGCTACGACCTCGCCAGCCTGCCGCGGCTGGTGGAGGCCAGCCTGGAAGGATTCGCAGGAGGGCGGCCATAGGACCTCACCCCCTGTCCCCCTCTCCCGGCGGGGGTTGGAGTGGGAGATGGGAGAGGGGGACAGGGGGTGAGGTTTCCCATTGACTTTCGTCTATGTCTCCCTTTACAATCCGTGAAAGTTCACGTAATACTTGAGAAATCAGCGGCTTTCGTTGGATTCCGGCGTGGGTGCCGGGTCGCGAGGAGAAGACGACGATGAAGCGCAACGTCATCCTGGGAATCGTGGTGTTGGCGCTGGCCGCGGTGGCCCCCGTGTGGGCGGCTGCACCGTTCGGCCAGTTCGGAGGCATTGTAGGCGGGGGCAACTCCGGAGCCGGTCTCCTGCCGATCCACGGCTGGGCGCTGGACGACGACGGCGTCGAGGCGGTCGACCTCTACGTCGACGGCAAGCCCGCGGGGCGGGCCAACTATGGCCGCGGCCGGCCGGGGGTGACCCAGAAGCACCCCAACTTCCCCGACTCGGCGGCCCCCGGCTTCGCCTTCCAGATCGACACCACCCGTTATCTGAACGGGCTGCACACGGTCGAAGCCCGGGTGCGCAGCAAGACGGGCGAGGTCCGCTCCCTCAACACCCGGGTGATCGAGTTCCTCAACCACACCCACAACCTGAAGCCCTTCGGCCGGATCGAGTTCCCGGCGCACCAGGCCGAGCTGCGAGGCAACTGCTCCCTGACCGACCCGGCCCGCCGGTTCAGCGTCATCACCGGCTATGCCATGGACCTGGGCCTGAACGAGGATGACACCGGCGTGGGTTACGTGGAGCTGCTGATCGACCGCGCCCTGTTCTCCAACAGCAAGTCCGACTGCCGCTTCTCGGCGGTGGAGGGCGGCCTGGCCGACTGCTACGGCCTGCGCCGGGTCGATCTCGAGCCGCTCTTCCCGCACGTCAAGGACGCCCCGCACAGCGGCTTCCGGTTCGTGCTCGACGTGGGCGTGCTGATGAGCTTCTTCGGCTATGCCCCGGGCTCCCACCTGCTCACGATCCGCGCCGGCGACCATGCCGACCAGACGAACAACATCGCCGAGCTCGTGGTCACCTTCATGTGCGACGAGGACATTGCCAACGAGGCGGCCTTCGGCGACATCTACCTGCCGAAGAACGGCCTGGTCTACTCGGGCACCGTGCAGGTCCAGGGCTGGGCCCTCGACTGGGAGGGCGTCCACCAGGTCTTCCTGATCGTGGACGGCGACATCGTGGGCGAGGCCACCTACGGCCTGTCGCGCCCCGGCGTCTCCGCGCTCTTCCCGGGCTACCCGGACAGCCCGGCGCCGGGCTGGACCGTCAACCTCGACACCAGGAAGCTCTCCGAGGGCCGGCACGACCTGGAGGTGCTGGTGCGCGACGACGTCGGCAACGAGACCTTCATCGGCAAGCGCCCGTTCTCGGTATTCAATCCATAGGCAACCGGTAAGCCGGACCCCGCCCCGGTTTCCCCCCAGACGCCCCGCCACCCGGCGGGGCGTTCGCTTTGAGGGGTGCTATCCTTCGCGGCCATGCCGGCGATCGAGCGGATCCTCTTCTTCGGCACGCCGGAGTTCGCTGTCCCCACTCTGGCGGCGCTGGTCGAAGCGGGACGGCGGCCGGTGACGGTGGTGACGCAGCCCGCGCGGCCCGTTGGCCGCGGCCACAAGCTCCAGGCCCCCCCTGTGGCAGCCTGGGCGCGGGAGCACGGGATCGAGGTCCTGCAGCCGGAGAAGGTCCGCGACCCGGCCTTCCTCGCGCAGGCCGCGGAGCTCGGCCCGGACGCGGCCGTGGTCGTGGCCTTCGGGCAGATCTTCCCGTCCGCCCTCCTCCGGCTGCCGAAGCACGGCTGCATCAACCTCCACGCCTCGCTCCTGCCGCGCTGGCGCGGAGCCGCGCCCATCCAGGCCGCGCTCGCGGCCGGCGATGCCCGCACCGGCGTCACCATCATGCTCATGGAAGAGGGGCTCGACACCGGGCCGATGCTGCTCCGCGAGGAGACGGAGATCGGTCCTGGCGAAACCGCGGGGGAGCTGTCGCGGCGCCTCGCGGAGATGGGCGGACACCTCATGGTGAGGACCCTGGAGGGGCTGGAGCGGGGGGACCTGTCCGCGCAGCCGCAGGACCCCGCGGTTGCGACCTATGCGCCGCGCCTCACCCGCGAGAGCGGACGGGTCGACTGGACCCGGACCTCCGGCGAGATCTCGAACCGCCTGCGCGCCTACACGCCCTGGCCCGGCCTGACCGCGGAGCTGCGCGGCGAGCCGGTCAAGCTGGCGCGGGTGGAGGTCTTGCAGGAGCCCGGGGGAGCCGCGCCTGGGACCTTCCTCGGTCTTTCAGGGGTTATGCTGGCCGTGGCCTGCGGCGGGGGGACGGTGCTCGGAATCGCCGAGCTCCAGCGGCCGGGCCGCAAGCCGCTGCGCGCGTCCGACTTCGCCAACGGCGAGCGCCTCCGGAGCGGCGAAGCATTCACATGACCCGACGAACATGACCCGACGTCGAGAGCCAGTTCCCCAGTTGGGCAGCGGCCGCAGCCGGCGCATGACGCCGCGGCGGACGCCGCAGGACAACGTGCGTGCCGCCGCCGGCTGGATGCTGGAGCGCACGCTCCAGTCGCAGGCGCCGGTCGACTCGTTCCTCGACTCGGCCCTGGAGCGTTTCGACGAGCGCGACCAGGGCCTGCTGCGCGAGCTGGTGATGGGGAGCCTGCGCTGGCTCCGCCGCCTCGACCACATCATCGCCATGGCGAGCAGCCGGCGCTTCGACCAGATCGAGACCGCGCTCCATTCGCCGCTGCGCATCGCCGTCTACCAGCTCCTCTTCCTCGACCGCGTGCCCGACCACGCCGCGGTCCACGAGGCCGTGGAGCAGGCTCACCAGCTCACGCACCGCGGCGGCGCGAGCTTCGTCAACGGCGTGCTGCGGAACATCGCGCGGGCTCCGCGCCTGGAGGACTGGCCGGTCGAGGAGCCCGATCCCGTGCGCCGGCTGGCGATCGAGCACAGCCATCCCGACTTTCTCGTGGCGCGCTGGATCGAGCGCTTCGGGCGCGACCAGGCGCTGGCGCTGATGGAAGCCAACAACCGCCCCAAGCCGATGCAGGTCCTCGCCTTCCGCGACCGTGGCGGGCGCGAGCTGCTCGCCGAGTCGCTCATCGATGAAGGGCTGGAGGTGGAGCCCGCGACGCTCTCCCCCCTCGGCCTCATCGTGCGCCGCGGCAGCCCGCTGGCCACGGCGGCCTTCCGCCGCGGCGACTTCTACATCCAGGATGAGGCGAGCCAGGTCTCGGCGCTGATCCCGCCTCCGCGGCCGGGCGAGAGGGTGCTGGACGCGGCCGCGGCGCCGGGCGGCAAGAGCTTCTCCCTGATCGCCCGCGAGCCCGGGGTCCGCATCACGGCCGCGGACGTGTCGCTGCAGCGCGCCCTGGTGCTGCGCTCGAACCTCCGCCGGCTGCGGCGCGACCTGCCGTTGCTCGTGTCCGACGCGGGCGCTCCGGCGCTGCGCGGCCCCTTCGACCGCGTGATCCTCGACCTGCCCTGCAGCGGCACGGGAACCCTCCGCCGCCACCCGGAGCTCAAGTGGCGGATCAGCGAGGGCGAGATCGGACGCCTGACGCGCCAGGCGCTGCGGCTGCTCGAAGGGGGCGCGCCGCTGGTGGCGCCCGGAGGCCTGCTCGTGGCCATCACCTGCTCGCTCGAGCGCGAGGAGAACGAGGACGTGGTGTCGCGGTTTCTCTCGGCGCGCTCCGGCTTCGCGCCGATGCCTCTCGAAGAGGTGCTCGAGAGCCCTGTCACGAGCGGCATCCTCGGACCCGGAGCGTGGCGCGTGATGAGCGGCGGAGACCACGACGGCTTCACCGTCAACGTGCTCGCGAAAGCCCGTGTCTAAACGGCTCTTGCGCGTTGTCTCGTATTGACAGCCCCCTCTCCTTGCCATATCGTTTCGGCCGGTCACTTTCGCCCAAAAGACACGTAAGGAGGAGAGGAGAATGGCTGGCAAGGCTGACTTGGTCAATGGAATTGTGGATCGTGTAGAAGGGCTCACGCGAAGGCAGGCCGCCGAAGCGCTCGAGGCGGTGTTCGACGTGATCGTGGAAGCCGTCCGGACGGGCGAGGGCGCCAAGGTCCCCGGGTTCGGCAGCTTCGCTTTGTCCGAGCGCGCCGCCCGCAAGGGCCGCAACCCCGCCACCGGCGAGTCCATCAACATTAAGGCCAGCAAGACGGTCCGCTTCAAGGTCGGCAAGGAGCTGAAGGAGGCGGTCAACAAGAAGCGGCGCGGCTCGAAGTAACCCCTCCTCCGTCATCGTTTCGCTGCGCGTCTCTCTGCGTCCCATGCGGATATCGAGCCCTGTGGCCAGCCAGCGCCACAGGGCTTTGGCGTTTCAGGGCGTCTAGCGGACATGCCGGTAGAGCCTCGCCAGGCGGTGAGGCGAGACACCCAGCGCGAAAAGCAGCCAGATCAGCCAGTTCAGCGCCACGGTGCGCGCCGGGCCCTGCTTGTCGAAGCGGCGGGACGACGTGACCACCGGGTCTTCGAGCACGGCGAGCCGTCGCCGGCCCCAGCGCCGCCGCATCCGCTTCGCGAAGTCGAGGTCCTCCAGGATCGGCCATTCGCGGAAGCCGCCGAGCTCGCGGAACCCGTCCCGCGTCACGAACTGGGCCTGGTCGCCCAGCGGCGTGAAGGCCAGCTTCGTGCGCAGGTTCACCACCCGGCCGCCCAATCGGTACACGAAGCCGTCGAGGTCGAAGCGGATGAGGAAGGCGCCGCCCGGCGAGCCCGCTGCCACGGCCTCCCTGATCGCTTTACCGGCTCCCTTCGGAAGCACTGTGTCGGCGTGGAGGAAGAGGAGGATGTCGGCGTCCGTGGCCATTGCGGCGGTGGCTCCCCGGTTGAGCTGGCCGCCGCGGCAGGCCGGACCGGAGACGACATGGGCGCCGAGAGCGCGGGCCACCTCCACGGTGCGGTCCGTGCTGCCGCCATCCGAGACCACGACCTCGTCCGCGTGCTCCATCGCCAGGGGCAGGTTGTGCCGCAGAGTCCCCTCTTCGTTAAGGGTAGGGACTACGATCGCCAACTTCATGCAGGGTGCTAGCATACGGCACTCCATGAGCTCGCAAGGTTCCTTCAGCCACCTCGACCCGCAGGGCAACGCCCACATGGTGGACGTGTCCGAGAAGCCGGTGACGCGCCGCATGGCGGAGGCCTCGTGCCGGGTCCTCATCTCCGCCCAGACCCTGATCCGCCTGGCCAACCTGCCGAAAGGGGACGCCTTCGCCGTCGCCCGGCTCGCGGGCATCCAGGGGGCCAAGCGCACGTCCGAGCTGATCCCGCTCGCGCACCAGCTCCCTCTCGACCAGGTGGAGGTGGACCTGCGTCCGATCCCCGAGGGGATCGAGATCCGCAGCCGCGTGGTCTGCATCGCGCGCACCGGCGCCGAGATGGAAGCGATGATCGCCTGCTCGACCGCGGCCCTTGCCCTCTATGACATGGTCAAGGGGCTGGAGCGCGGCGTGGTCATCACCGACCTCCGCCTGGAGGCCAAGAGCGGCGGCCAGAGCGGGACGTACCGGCGCAAATGATCCGCACCGGGCTCGACCGTCTGCTCGCCGACCCGTCCCGCCTTGCCGGGCGCCGCTACGGCCTCCTGGCGCACGGCGCCTCGATTACGGGAGACGCCCGCCCCATCCACCGCGCTCTGGCCGCGAGCCCGGCAGGTCCGCCGCGGGCCCTGTTCGGTCCCGAGCACGGCTTCTACGGCATCGAGCAGGACATGGTCGCGGCCGAGAGCCAGACCGATCCCTGGACGGGCGCGCCCATCGTGTCGCTCTACGGCGACTCGGAAGAGACGCTGAAGCCGTGCCCCTGCGCCTTCAACGGCCTCGACCTGCTGGTGATCGACCTTCAAGACGTGGGCTCGCGCTACTACACCTATGCGGCCACCGCGGTCTGGGCTGCCGAGGCCGCGCTCGCATCACGCTGCGAGGTCTGGGTCCTGGACCGTCCGAACCCGATCGGCGGCGAGGTGGTCGAAGGGGACCTCCTGCGCCCCGGCTACGAGTCCTTCGTCGGCGCCTTTCGCCTGCCCGTGCGGCACGGGCTCACCCTCGGCGAGCTGATGCGGCTGGAGGCCGTCCGGCGCGGCTGGGACGGGCCGCTGGAGATCTGGAAGATGGAGGGCTGGCGGCGCAACATGACGTGGGAGGAGACGGGGCTGTCCTGGATCGCGCCGTCGCCGAACATGCCCACGACGGTTACGGCCCTGGTCTATCCCGGCGGCTGCCTAGTGGAAGCCACGGAGCTGTCCGAGGGGCGGGGCACCACGCGGCCCTTCCAGCTCACCGGCGCGCCGCACGTCGATCCCGCGGCCCTCGCGGACGGCATGAACGCCCGCGGCCTGCCGGGGATCACCTTCGTCCCCACCTGGTTCCGCCCGCAGTTCCAGAAGCACGCGAAGCAGGTCTGCGGAGGCGTGGAGCTGGTGGTGACCGACCCCCTCACTTTCCAGTCCTACCGCACGGGCGTCGAGCTGCTGGACGAGGTGTATCGGCTCGATCCTGAGCGTTTCGAGTGGCGCGAGAAGCCCTACGAGTTCGTGTCCGACCGGCTGGCGATCGACCTGTTGACCGGCGGCCCCGAGTGCCGCGAGGCCATGGAGAGCGGAGACGGCCTCCAGGACTGGATCGCGAGCTGGGCCGCGGACGAGCAGGCCTTCCGCGAGGAGCGGCGGGAGATCCTTCTCTATCCCGAGGAGACCCGTTGAAGGCACCCCATCTGCTCCGCGTCGAAGATCCTCCTGAGTCTTTCTCCTCTCTCGTCGAGGCCGCCCGCGCCGAGGGCCTGCGCATCGGCTGGCTGGAGCTGGCCGAGGTCTCGCCGCTTCCCGAGGTGCTCGAATCCGCAGCCGGGCTTGGAGTCCTGCGAGCCGTGTCGGTCGGCGGCGGCCGGACCGTGGCGGTCAAGCCGCTGCGAGGCGCGCCGGTCCTCAAGGACGTCCTCCGCGAGCACTTCCTCGGCTGCGCGCTCGTGCTGGTGCGGGGAGAGGAGGCCGCGCCGCGTCTCCGGCCCGAGGGAGAGGGATGGGTGATGGAGATCCCGGAGCAGGCGGCGCAGCCGCTGACGATGGAGCAGCTCCTGGGGAAGCTCCGGAGCCCGCTCCCTCTGACCTGATTCTGCGCGCCTCCGGAGCTTGAGCCTTGCGAGCTCGTGAACGCCGTCGGAGAGGCTTTCTCCCCGGGAGCGCCGTCACCCCTGCCGGCCTTTGCAGAGGAAAGATGCCGGCGCGGACGTCGGCGTTCCCACCTGGCGCGTCCCGCCCGCGAATCGGAGCGTCTCGTCCTCGGGGACTTGCCTCTCGCCCCCGGGGGCGAGCCACAAGTCCCCGGGGGCGAGCCACAAAGTTTCGAGGGCGAGAGGCAAGTCCCCGAGGGTGAGAGGCTCATTTTCGGTCCCCGGCGGCATCATCTCAGGGCTCCCGGTGAGTAACTCGGATCCCTCGCTTGCCACCCCGCGGTGGTTTTGCCACAATGCGGCAATGGTGATGGGGCGCGGCGAGCGGTGAGGTTCAGCGAGTTGGTCCGGTTGCTCGAGAGCAACGGCTTCTCCCTGGCCGGCCGCGGAGCTCAAGTCTTAGGAGATCTCGACATGCTCGACCTGCCGTACTCTCTGGTGATCGAAGCCACGGACGAGCCGGACTACTTCGGCTTCTTCTCCCCGGAGGTGACGGGATTCTCGGGCATCGGGCACTCGGTCGAAGACTGCCTCTACAAGGCCAGGTGGGGCATGAAGGAGCACGTGGACCTGCTCCGGGAGCGGCAGCTCCCCGTGCCGCCGGCCAACCCGGCTCCGACTGTCATGATCCAGAACGAGCAACGCCGTTCCGTTGCCTGACCTGAAGCTCCTCCCATCGTTCCTTTCTTGTGAATCCGAGGCTCCCCGTGACCGAAAAGATCCAGTTCTTCCTCCCCGGACCGAGTTATGTGACCGAGGCCGCCCGTCAGGCGATGACGAAGCCCATGGTCGGCCACCGCTCGGCTCTGTTCAAGAACTTCCGCCTCTCGCTCGGCGAGCGGCTCCCCAAGGTGCTCCGCACCGCGGGCGACGGCATGATCGCCACCGGCAGCTCCACCCTCATCATGGAGAGCGCCGTGATCTCCTGCGCCGCCTCCGAGGTGCTCAACCTCGTCAACGGCGCCTTCTCCGACCGCTGGCACTCCATCACCAGGTCCGTCGGCCGGTCCGCGGACAAGATCTCCTTCCCCTGGGGCGAGGCCGTGGATCCCGGCGTGGTGCGGACCGCCCTGCGCCGCAAGAAGTACGACGCGGTCACCGTGGTCCACAACGAAACTTCCACCGGTGTCATGAGCCCGCTCGCCGAGATCGCCCGCGCCATCCGCGAGGAGAGCGACGCCCTGATCCTGGTGGACACGGTCTCCTCCCTCGGCGGCGCCCGGATCGAGACCGACGAGTGGGGGCTCGACGTGGTGCTCGGCGGCACCCAGAAGGCCCTGGCCCTGCCGCCCGGTCTGGTCGTGTTCGCCATGTCCGAGCGCGCAGGCCAGCGCGCCGCGAAGATCCCGCACCGCGGCTTCTACACCGACCTGCTGCGCTACCGCGACAAGCACCGCGAAGGGGGCGACATCACCACGCCGGCGATCCCGCTCTACTACGCGCTCGACGTGCAGCTCGACAGCATGCTCGCCGAGGGCATGGAGGCGCGCTGGGCCCGGCACGAGGCGCTCCTGAAGCGCACCGCGGCCTGGGCCGAGTCGCGCGGCATCACCTACGCCTCGGCTCCGGACGCCCGCTCCGTCACCGTGAGCTGCCTGCGGCCGCCCCAGGGAGTTGATCCCCAGACGATCGTCAAGAAGCTCGCCGAGCGCGGCTGGACCATCGGCGGCGGCTACGGTGACTGGAAGCCGTCCACGTTCCGCATCGGCCACATGGGCGAGGTGCGGGACTCGGACCTGGAGGCGCTGCTCGCCGAGATCGACCGCATCCTGGAGGGGGCATGAGCGACACCGGCGAGAAACATCGCATCCTGATCGCCGACCAGCTCGATCCCTCCGGCCTGGAGCTGCTCCAGCAGGCCGGCGCCGAGATCCACCAGCTCAAGAAGGAGGAGCGCGAGCGCCTGCCCGAGATCCTGGCGGACTTCGACGCCTTGGTCGTGCGCAGCGCGACCAAGGTGACGGCCGACCTCCTCCGCGCCGGCAAGAAGCTCAAGGTGGTGGGCCGCGCCGGCATCGGCGTGGACAACGTGGACGTCAACGCGGCCACCGAGCTGGGCATCCTGGTGGTGAACGCGCCCACGGCCAACCTGATGTCGGCCACGGAGCACACCTTCGCGCTGCTCCTCTCCCTGGCTCGCCGGGTGCCGATGGCTGACGCGTCCACGAAGGCAGGGGAGTGGAACCGCAAGATCACCGGTGTCGAGCTGCAGGGGAAGACGCTGGGCGTTGTCGGCTTCGGCCGCATCGGCCAGCGGGTGGCCGACCGCGCCCGCGGATTCGAGATGCAGGTCGTGGCATTCGATCCCTTTCTCGACCGCGCCGCCGCGCAGCGCCTGGGAGCGGAGCTGTTGCCGCTCGACGAGCTCCTCCAGCGGGCGGATGTGATCACCCTGCATACGCCGTTCACGCCCGAGACGCGCAACCTGATCAGCCGCGAGCGCCTGGCCCTGATGAAGCCGGGAGCGCTGCTGGTCAACTGCGCCCGCGGCGGGATCGTGGACGAGGAGGCGCTGCTGGAGGCCCTGGAGTCCGGCACCCTGGGAGGCGCGGCCCTCGACGTGTTTGCCGAGGAGCCGCCCACCGACCTGCGGCTCGTGCGGCATCCGAAGGTAGTCGCTACGCCGCACCTCGGCGCCCAGACCCACGAGGCCCAGGAGCGGATCTCCCGCGAGACGGCCGAGATGGTGCTGGCCGCTCTCGCGGGGTCCATGGCCGTGGCCGCGGTGAACCTGCCGTTCCGTCCGGCGGGCGGGCGCGCCGAGCCCTACCTGGCCCTGGGGGAGAGGCTCGGCCGGATGGCGGGCCAGCTCCTGGGAGCCGCGCCACAGCTCCTCCGGGTGGACAACTGGGGGATCGAGGAGGCGTTCCGCGCGCCGGTGTCCGTGGCGGTCCTCAAGGGAGTCCTGATGCCCTTCCTCGGCGAGGGGGTCAACTACGTCAACGCCGAGCGCATCGCCGGCAGCCGCGGGATCGAGGTCGTGGGCTCGACCCACAGCGCGCCCGGGGACTACCCGCACCTGGTGAGCGTGACGCTCTCCGGCGGCGGCCGGACCGTGGAAATCGACGGCACCCTGGTGCGCGAGCGCGACCCGCGCGTGGTCCGCCTGGGCGGTTATCCCCTGGAGTTCCGGCCGGAGGGCAAGCTCCTGTTCCTGGAGAACCGGGACGTGCCCGGCGTGGTGGGGAGGATCGGCACGCTGCTCGCCTCGGCGCAGGTCAACATCGCCGACATCCATCTGGCCCGCCGTCCCGCGGACGGCCAGGGCGAGCGCGAGGCGCTGGCGGTCCTGCGCCTGGACCAGAGCGCGGACGACGCCCTCCTGTCCGAGCTCGGCTCCCTGCCCGAGGTGCGCAGCGTGCGGCGGGTGGATCTGGGGGGGTGAGCGGTCCACGGATTGCACGGGCACATCCGGATCGGAATGTAGGGGCGGGGCTTGCCCCCGCCCCTACGAAAAGCCACAGCTAGAGGAGAAACCGCATGGCCCACGTGGGCGTCATCTTCGGAGGCCGGAGCGTTGAGCACCAGGTCTCCATCCGCTCGGCCCGGACGGTGGTGGAAGGGCTCCGCGCCGCCGGCCACCAAGTCACACCCCTCGGCATTGCCCAGGACGGCTGCTGGATCGACGCCGTAGCCTCGGAGGCCGTGCTCTCCGGCGGCATCGCGGTCATCGCTCCCATCGAGCTGCCGATCGCGCCGACCCTGCGGCACCTGCTCGCCTCGGGCGTGGACGTGCTGTTCCCCATCGTCCACGGCACCTGGGGCGAGGACGGCACTCTCCAGGGGCTCTGCGAGATGATCGACGTGCCCTACGTCGGGGCTGGCGTGACCGCGAGCGCCCTGGCCATGGACAAGCTGCTGTTCAAGCGGCAGATGGAGGCGGCCGGCGTGCCGGTGGTCGAGTACGAGGCGGTCCGGCGGAGCGACTTCGAGGCCGACCCCGCGGCGTTCCTGCGCAAGGCAGCCCAACTGCCGTTCCCGGTCTTCGTCAAGCCGAGCGTGGGAGGGTCGAGCGTCGGCGTGAAGAAGGTGATGAGCCCGGACTGTCTGGAGACCGGCGTCCGCTTCGCGCTGCAGTTCGACGACACCGCCATCGTAGAGCGCGGAGTCCGGGGCCGGGAGTTGGAGTGCGCCGTCCTGGGCTATCAGAAGATCGAGGCCTCGGCCGTAGGGGAGATCGTCCCCGGCAACGAGTTCTACGACTACTCGGACAAGTACCTGCAGGACACCGCCCAGCTCATCGCCCCGGCCGAGCTGCGGCCGGACGTGGCCGACCGCCTGCGCGAGAGCGCCGTCCGCGCCTTCGAGGCCATCGGCGGCGTGGGACTGGCGCGGGTCGACTTCCTGGTCGAGGGGGAGGAGAGCGTCTACGTCAACGAGATCAACACCCTCCCAGGCTTCACCAGCATCTCCATGTACCCCCGCCTCTGGGCTCTCTCGGGAGTCCCCCTCCCTCAGCTCGTGGACCGCCTGGTCCGGATCGCCATCGACCGCCACCGCGATCGGCGGCGGCTGGATGAGGGGATCAAGGAGTTTCTGGAGAGCCTGTAAGGATCAGCGGGCCAGCGGCGCCACTTCGACCTGAGCCGTGCCTGACGCGACCATTGCAATCTCCTGGGCGGCGGCGTAGGAGAGGTCGATCGTGCGGCGGCGGGCGTGGGGGCCGCGGTCGTTGATCCGGACCACCACGCTGCGGCCGTTGTCCAGGTTCCTCACCTGGGCATAGCTGCCAAGGGGCAGGGAGCGGTGGGCGGCCGTGAGGGCGTGCATGTTGAATGGCTCGCCGCTGGCGGTGGGGGAGCCCTGGAATTCGCGGCCGTACCAGGAGGCCCGGCCGCGGTGGGCGGGACCGGTGGACCAGTACGCGGGCGCGGTCTCGGAGACGACCGCCGCGGTATTCGGCGGGGTCGGCGCTGCCGGCGGCGCCGGTCTTCCGGCATCGGAGATGACCACCCCGCTGTAGACGAGCAGGGCCAGGGCGGCGCTTCCCAGGGCCCAGGGACGGCGGGCTGGCGGCGGGGGAGTATTCACAATGCGGGCTCGTCTCGCCATCATCCGGTCTCCTTTCTCAGCAGGCTCAAGAGCTTATAACCGGATTGCGGGGCCGGGGATTCCCCCGGGCGAGGCTCTCAGCGCGTCGCCAGGACTACGGACGTCATGCCGAGCACGGCGAGCTCGCGCCGGAGCGCCTCCGCCTGATCGCGGTCGGTGAAGAGACCGACCTGCACCCGGTTCCAGGTGCCGTCCGAGTGGACGAAGACCTCGGGATAGATGCGCGAGACCTCGCGGTGAAGATCGACCGCCCGGCCGGCGTCGCTGAAGGCGCCCACCTGTACGGTGTAGCGCGACGGCATCGCCGATCCCGCCGATGCCAGCACCACGCTGGGGACCAGCTCGGGCTGTGGCGGCTGGACCCGGCCCGCCGGGTAGATCTCGACGTAGGCCGTGCCTGGACCGAAGACGCCAACCTCGCGGGCGGCGGTGTAGGAGAGGTCGAGGATCCGCTGCTTCTTGAAGGGGCCGCGGTCGTTGACCCGCACCACCACGGTCTGGCCGGTGCGCGCGTTGCGCACCAGGAGACGCGTCCCGAACGGAAGGGTGGGGTGCGCCGCGGTCAGGTCATACATGTTGTACCGCTCCCCGCTGGCGGTGCGGCGGCCATGGAAGCCGGGGCCGTACCAGGAGGCCATGCCGCTCTGCATCGGTCTGGTGAGGGAGGAGGCCGCGTCCCCGGAACGCCGGTTGGCCGAGCAGGCCACGGTGAGGAGAAGGGGGAGCGTGGCGATCAGAAAGCGCGAGGCCGAGGTGCGACCCGAATTGTCTCGTGTGCGCATGGGCTTGCTGTTCTCCGTAAGGTGGTTTTACGAGCCATCTTCGTGAGAGCTCTAGGTCCGAAGCGCTGAAACAGCTTGCGCTGGAGCACATCTTAGCACATCGATAAATCTGTCTAGATCCGGGGGGCGGACACCTCCGCGGCTTCCGTGCCGGCGAGCGCGGGCTCGGCGACTTCTTCGAGGAATTCGTCCACCTGGGCGGCCGACCGTCCGGTGAAGCCGACCGGATCGAGCCAGGGCTCCACCTCCTCCTGGGTCAAGCGGAAGTCGGGGTCGCCGGTGATCCGCTTGACCAAGGGGTTGTTGCCACCACGGGCCACAGTCTCCTGCGCCTCCAGGCTGTAGCCGCGGATCCGCTCATGGAGCTCCTGCCGGTCGCCGCCGCGCAGCGACGCTTCCATGAGCAGGGTCTCCGTGGCCATGAAGGGGAGCTCCCGCGCCACCCGGGCTGCCACCATTTCCTCGCGCACGGTCAGGCCGGCCGCGATATGCGCGGCCAGGCCCAGGACCGCGTCGGCGCAGAGGAAGGAATCGGGCAGGACCAGCCGGCGGTTCGCCGAGTCGTCCAGACTCCGCTCCAGCCATTGGACGGAGGCGTTCAGGGGACCGTTGAGCGAGTCAGTGATGAGCCGCCGGGCCAGCCCGCACATGCGCTCGGCGCGCACCGGGTTGCGCTTGTAGGCCATGGCCGACGAGCCCACCTGCTCGGCGTCGAAGGGCTCGGACAGCTCGCCCACGCCCTGCAGCAGCCGCAGGTCCGTGCCGTACTTGTGGCAGGTCTCGGCGATGCCGGCCAGGGTCTGGAGGATCTGGCTGTCCTGCTTGCGCGAGTAGGTCTGGCCGGTGACCGGGAAGCTCTCCGCGAAGCCGAAGCTCCGGGCCAGGCGCCGGTCGAGCTCGCGCACCTTCTGGTGGTCCCCCTGGAACAGGGTCAGGAAGCTCGCCTGCGTGCCGGTCGTCCCCTTGACCCCGCGGGCACGCAGGGTGGCCAGCCGGTGGCGCACCTCGGCCAGGTCCATCAGGAAGTCCTGGAGCCAGAGGCAGGCGCGCTTGCCCACGGTGGTGAGCTGGGCCGGCTGGAAGTGGGTATAGGCCAGGCAGGGGATCGCCCGCGTGCGGCGAGCGAAGCCGGCCAGCTCGCGGCCGGCCGCGGTCAGCCGGCCCTCCAGGAGCTGCAGGGCCTCCCGGAACAGGAGGACGTCCGTGTTGTCCGTGATGAAGGCGCTCGTCGCGCCGAGATGGAGGATGCCGCCGGCCCCGGGGTGGACCCGGTCGGCCTGCTCCGCGTAGTGGCGCAGGTGGGCGACCACGTCGTGGCGGGTGCGGCGCTCCAGCTCCGCGACCCGCTCCAGGTCCACGTCCCCCGAGACCTTCCTGAGGGCATCGACCTGCTCGGCGGTGATGGGCAGGCCCAGCTCCCTCTGGTGCTCGGCGAGAGCGACCCACAGCTCGCGCCAGCGGCCGAAGCGGTGGGAGGCCGAGAAGATCCTCGCCATCTCTGGCGAGGCGTAGCGCTCGTAGAGGGGGTTCTGGGGCGTGTCCGTCATGATCGGGCGGATTCTATCTCTTCTGGTACAATCCGCCGCCGCCCGGCCGCGCGCCTGTTGGGAGGCACCTTTCTTCTGGCCGGAGACCGTCGTCATGCCCCTGAGAGTCGACTCCGAAATCGGACGCCTGAAGCGCGTCCTGGTCCATCGGCCGGGACACGAGATCGATTGGATGGTCCCCTCCATGATGGAGACCCTCCTGTTCGACGACATCCTGGACGGGGACGACGCGCGCCTGGAGCACGATGGTTTTCAGCAGGTACTGCGGCAGGCCGGGGTCGAGGTCCTCGACGCCCAGGACCTGCTCGCGGACGTGGTCGGCGAGGAAGAGGCCCGCAAGCGCCTGCTCGACGAGCTGGAGGCCGAGTACAGCGTCCCCTACAGCGTGGTGCGCGACCTCTACGAGCTGCCGGCCCGCGAGCTGGCCTCCACCCTGGTCCAGGGCATTCGCACCCCGAGCGAGGTCCTGGACATGGATCGCCAGCACTTCTTCGACCTCTACCCGGTGCCCAACTACTTCTTCCAGCGCGATCCCCAGGTCGTCATCGGCAACCGGGTGGTGATCTCCTCCATGGCTACGGGCGCCCGCGAGCGCGAGCCGCTGCTGTCGCGGACCGTCTTCGAGAACCATCCGCAGGCCGCGGGCCTGGCCGGCCTGTTCGAGATCGACGTGCCCCCCTCGGGCGCGCCGCAGCACAACCCACACTTCCCGTATCCGTCGCTCGAAGGCGGGGACGTGCTGGTGCCGAGCCCCGAGGTCGTCCTGGTCGGCCTCACCGAGCGCACGAACCGGCGGGGGATCGAAGTGCTCGCCGAATACCTGCGGATGGAGGAGACCTCCTTCCGCCACCTGATCATGGTCGAGGTGCCTCGCAAGCGCTCGTACATGCACCTGGATACGGTCTTCACCTTCATCGACCGCGGTCTCTGCCTCGCCTACCTGCCGGTGATCCTGCCCCGCGGTCCGGAGTCGGCGCACGTCTACCACGTCGATCTCACGGCGCGGCAGCTCACCTTCACCGTGGCGGGGTCGCTGCTCCAGGTGCTCAAGGACGTCGGGATCGAGCTGGACGTGGTGCCGTGCGGCGGGGGTGTGGAGGCCATCGACCAGCAGCGCGAGCAGTGGACCGACGGCGCCAACGCCTTCGCCATCGCGCCCGGGCTGATCGTGCTCTACAAGCGCAACCGCAAGACCGTGGAGGAGCTGGCGAAGCGCGGCTGGCGCGTGCTCGACGAGGCCGAGGTGGCGGCCGGCAAGCACGACCTCATCGGCGGCGGCCCGGCCGTGATCGCGCTCGACTGCAGCGAGCTGTCACGGGCCCGGGGAGGCCCGCGCTGCATGACCATGCCCCTGGAGCGCGACCCGCTTTGAACCTGCTTCCATCCGAGGAGACTATGACCCGTCATCTGATCTCGATCCACGACCTCTCCGCGGCGGAGGTGGCCGGCCTCTTCCGGCTCGCCGCCGACGTCAAGGCCACTCCTGACAAGTACGCCGACGCCCTGAGGCGCAAGAGCCTCGGCATGATCTTCGAGAAATCCTCGACCCGCACCCGCGTGAGCTTCGAGGTCGGCATGGTGCAGATGGGCGGCCACGCCCTCTTCCTGTCGAGCCGCGATATCCAACTCGGCCGCGGCGAGCCGATCTCGGACACGGCCCAGGTGCTCTCCCGCTACGTTGATGGCATCATGGCCCGCACCTTCGCCCACCAGACCGTGCTCGACCTGGCGAAGTACGGCACCGTGCCGGTGGTCAACGGCCTGACCGACGACCTCCACCCCTGCCAGGGGCTGACCGACTACTTCACCCTGCTGGAGGTCTTCGGCAGTACCGGCGAGGAGGAGGCCCTGCGAGGTCGCAAGCTCGCCTACGTGGGCGACGGCAACAACATGGCCCACTCGCTGATGTTCGGAGCGGCCAAGGTGGGGATGGACGTGGCCATCGCCTCGCCCAGGGGCTACGAGGTCAAGCCTCACTACTTGGAGCTGGCCCGGCAGGACCACCAGGCGGCGGGGACCACCATGATGATCACGAACGATCCGCGCGAGGCGGTCGAGGGTGCCTCGGCGGTCTACACGGATGTCTGGGCCTCGATGGGGCAGGAGGCCGAGGCTGAAGCGCGGCTTGAGGCCTTCCAGGGCTTCATGGTGGACAGCGCGCTGATGTCCGCAGCCCGGCCCGAGGCGGTCTTCCTCCACTGCCTCCCCGCCCACCGCGGCGAAGAGGTCGCCGCCGAGGTCGCGGACGGTCCCCAGAGCCGCATCTACGACGAGGCGGAGAACCGCCTGCACGTCCAGAAGGCGATCCTGCTCTGGGCCATGGCCGGCTACGAGGTGGGGTAGAGCTTCGGAAGCAAATCCCGCCACGCCTTGCCGCGGTGGCTGACGGCGTCCTTCTCTTTTCCGGTGAGCTCCGCGAAAGTACGGGACTCGCCATCAGGAAGAAAGACGGGGTCCCAGCCGAAGCCGTGCTCGCCGCGGCCGGGGAGGATGAGGGTGCCGGGGGTCGTGCCCTCGGCGATCACGGTGCGGTCTGCGTCGCGGTAGAGAAGGGCGCAGCGGGCAACGGCGCGAGGATCGCCGAGGGCATGGGCGGTCTTCGCAATCCCCTCGGCGCCCACGGCCATCAGCATCCACTTGACCAGAGGGCCGGGGAAGCCGTTCAGGGCCAGGAGCTCCAGGCCGGCATCCTCGACCACGAGAGGGCGGCGGAGCGCCTGCCAGGCCACCTCAGCCTTCTCTTTCAGGATATCCAGGAGATCGAGTCCCTGGATCTCGGGCAGCTCCACCTCGATCGCCTCGACCTCCATCCCGAGGGCGAGACGCGCCTCCGCGATCTTGCCTCGGTTGCCGGTGACGAGGGCGAAGGGGGCGGTCTCAATCACGAGCCGCCATCCGGGACAGCTCCTCGATGAGCTCGTCCACCTGGCGGCGGAGGGAGGGGAGGTCGCGGCAGTTGTCTATCACCCGGTGGGCGGCCTCCTTGCGCTCCTCGCCGTCCCCCTGGGCCACGAGGCGGGCTCGCGCCGAGGCCTCGTCCAGGCCGCGCTCGATGGCCCGCCGCAGCCGGGTCTCGGCGTCCGCTTCCACCGTGACGATGAAGTCGAACAGCGGACCGTAGCCGGCCTCGACCAGCAGCGTGGCCTCCAGGACCACCACCCCTTCGGACCGGGCCGCGATCTCCTCGAAGCGCCTGCGCACCAGCGGGTGGATGGCCCGCTCCAGGGCCCGGCGTGCCTCGTGGTCCGCGAAGACCCGGGCGGCGACCTTGGCGCGGTCCACCCCGCCCTCCGCGTCGATCACCTCGGAGCCGAGAAGGCTCCGCACCGCCTCCACCCCTTCTCCTCCTGGCCGGTACATGTCCGCCACCATGCGGTCCGCGTCGATCACCGTGAAGCCGGCGTCCCGCAGCCAGCCGGCCACGGTCGACTTGCCGCCGGCGAGCCCGCCGGTGAGGCCGACCTTGAGGACGCGGCTCATGACACCGGCACCCCCTGTCGCATCCGCGCGGCGTGGAGCGTGTTGACCAGGAGCATGGCCACGGTCAGGAGCCCGACCCCGCCCGGTACGGGCGTGATCGCCGCGGCCCTGGGCGCCACCCGGTGGAAGTCCACGTCGCCGGTGAGGACCGATCCCCTGGTTTCGAACTGGCGGCGGCGCTCCTCGTCGCCCGGGAACAGCCGCTCAAGCTCGGCAGGATCGGTCACCCGGTTGATCCCCACGTCGACGACGACCGCGCCCTCCTTGACATGCTCGACGCCGATCATCCCGGGGCGGCCGATGGCGGCGACGAGGACGTCCGCCTCGCGGCACACGGCGGCGAGGTCCGCGGTGCGGGAGTGGCAGACGGTCACCGTGCAGTTCTCCCGCAGGAGCAACGCGGCCATGGGCTTGCCCACGATCGCGCTACGGCCCACGATCACGGCCCGCTTTCCCGCCAGCGGGAAGCTGTTGCGCTTGAGAAGCTCGATGACCCCCGAGGGGGTGGCCGGCGCGAACCCGGGCTCGTCCAGCCAGAGCCGGCCGACGTTTACCGAGTGGAAGCCGTCCACGTCCTTCTTGGGCGAGACCCGCTCCAGGACACGGCGCTCGTGGATCTGGCGGGGGAGGGGGAGCTGGACGAGGATGCCGTCGATCTCCTCGTCGCGGTTCAGGCTGTCCACGACGCCGATCAGCTCCTCCTCCGAGAGGCTGGCGGGCAGGCGGATCGTGCGGCTGGCGATACCGGCCTCGGCACACGCTTTGATCTTGCTCCCCACGTAGACCAGGGATGCCGGGTTGTCGCCCACCAGAACGGCGGCAAGGCCGGGCGGACGGAGACCGGCCTCCGTCATCTCGCGCACGCCCGCGGCTACCTCGGCGCGGAGGTCGGCGGCGAGGGTCTTCCCTTCGAGAATCGTGGTCATGACGAGACCTCCCCGCGATAGATGCAGACAGTCCCGGCCGAGAGGTCCTTCCAGGAGAGATTGGTGAAGCCCGCGGCGGCCATGCGGTCGAGAAAGCCCTGGCGCTGGGGGAACTCCAGGACGGAGCTCGGCAGGTATTCATAGGCCGAGCCGCGCTGCGAAATCATGCGTCCGATCCAGGGGAGGAGCCGGCGGAAGTAGAAGAGGTAGAGCCCCTGGAGAACGGGCAGCTCGGGGACGGCGAACTCCAGGACCACGAGCCGTCCGCCGGGCCGCAGCACACCCGCGAGCTGGCGCAGGGCCGCATCCAGGTCGGCCACGTTGCGCAGGCCGAACGAGACGGTGGCGCCGTCGAAGCGATGCTGTGGGAAGGGGAGGGCCAGGGCGTCGGCGGCGAGGGCGGCCGGACGGGGCGATCCCAGCCGTCCGAACTTGCGCCGGGCGAGCGCGAGCATGGGCACGCAGAAGTCCGCGGCCGCGACCCGGGCCCCGCGCTTGCGCAGGGCCACCGACTGGTCGCCGGTGCCGCAGCACAGGTCGAGCGCCTCGGCCCCAGCGGGGAGATCGAGGGCCGCTGCGGCCTTGCGCCGCCAGACCACGTCGAGGCTGGCGGACAGCAGGTGGTTGAGCAGGTCGTAGCGCGGAGCCACGCCAGCGAACATGTCCTGGATGGTCCGGCCGGATTTGTCGAGACGGGCTGTGCTAACGTCGGTCACGAGAGAAGTGTATCGGTGTTGGGCCGGATCGTGTACAATGGCCTCCTCTCGCGGTGCGGGGCGCCGTTGGCATCACGTTGGTATCGGGTACTGCGCCCGCCTCTTGACAAGACCGTCTGCTCCGCCTACCATTCGGGGTCCTTTGCGTCGCAAGGACGAGTTTCGTTTGCCGAGCGACGCCATCCGCGAGTTCCGACGGAGAGATCTGAGATGCTGATGAAGAAGACCTACAGCCCGAAGCTCGCCGAGATCGAGCGCCGGTGGTTCATCGTGGATGCTGCCGGGATCCCTCTCGGGCGGCTGGCGTCCGTGATCGCGACCCGGCTGCGCGGCAAGCACAAGCCGACCTTCGCTCCGCACATCGACACCGGGGACTTCGTGATCGTCCTCAACGCGGAAAAGGTCGTGCTCACCGGGCGCAAGGAAGAGAACAAGATCTACCACCGTCATACTGGCTACCCCGGCGGGCTCAAGAGCGAGACCGCGGCGAAGCGCCGGCAGCGACGGCCCATCAAGCTGGTCGAAGAGGCCGTCTGGGGCATGCTCCCCAAGGGTCCCCTCGGCCGCCGGCAGATCCGCAAGCTGAAGGTCTACGCCGGATCGGACCACCCGCACCAGGCCCAGCAGCCCGCCGTCCTCGACGTGGCCGAAGTCCTCGGTCGATAGCCTCAAGGTTAGCCAGGAGAGATCGCAGTGGTAAACGACACCCAGTACTACGGAACGGGACGGCGCAAGACGGCTGCGGCCCGCGTCTACCTGCGCCCCGGCGCGGGCAACGTGAAGGTCAACGGCAGGCCGATCGACACGTACTTTCCGAATGAAGTCCTCAAGATGGTCATCAAGCAGCCCCTGATGCTGACCGAGACGACCGAGCGGTTCGACATCGTCGTCTCCGTCGCCGGGGGTGGCAGCGCGGGTCAGGCGGGTGCCATCCGCCACGGCATCTCGCGCGCCCTGCTCCAGTTCAATGCCGAGCTGCGCGACCGCCTCAAGTCCGCCGGCCTCCTCACGCGCGACCCGCGCAAGAAGGAGCGCAAGAAGTACGGTCAGAAGGGCGCCCGCGCCCGGTTCCAGTTCAGCAAGCGCTAAGGCGAAGGAAGAAGGAAGGAGAATTCGCTTGGTCGAAGTAACCATGAAGGAGTTGCTCGAGGCCGGTGTCCACTTCGGGCACCAGACCCGGCGCTGGAACCCGAAGATGAAGCCGTACATCTTCGGCAAGCGCAACGGGATCTACATCATCGACTTGCAGAAGACGGTCAAGCTCTTCGAGCAGGTCGTGGAGTTCGTCCAGCAGCTGGCGGCCGAGGGCAAGCGCATCTTGTTCGTGGGCACGAAGCGGCAGGCCCAGGAGGCGATCGCCGAGGAGGCGAGCCGCTGCGGCGAGTTCTACATCACCAACCGGTGGCTCGGCGGCACGCTGACCAACTTCGTCACGCTGCGCACCTCCATCGAGCGCCTCAAGGAGATCGAGTCCCGGCTCGGTGACGAAGCCAGCCCGCTCACCAAGAAGGAGCGGCTGCGTCTCGACCGCGAGCGCGACCGGATGATCAAGAACCTCGAGGGCATCCGCGACATGGAGGGGCTGCCGGACGCCCTGTTCGTGGTCGATCCCAAGAAGGAGTCCATCGCGATCGCCGAGGCGAACAAGCTGGGCATCCCGGTCATCGCCATCGTCGACACGAACTGCGATCCGGAGCAGATCGACTACATCATCCCCGGCAATGACGACGCCATCCGCGCCATCCGGCTCTTCGCCTCCCGCGTCGCCGACGCCTACATCGAGGGCTCGGGACAGGCCTCGGAAGGCGGCATGATGAGCAAGGACATGGGCATGCCCATGCACGTCGTCGACAAGGACATGGCCGGCGCGCCCGCCCACTAGGAAACCCTGGTTCCAAGGCGCGCCGCTCGAAAGCAACCCGGCGGCGCGGAGACAAGGTCAGCCGAACCCGCGTCGACTGGCCTTTTCTTTTGCCCGCCGGGAGACAGATACAGCCCTGCAAGGAGATCCGAGATGGAAATCACAGCCCAGATGGTCAAGCAGCTCAGGGAGCGCACCGGCGCCGGGATGTTGGACTGCAAGTCCGCCCTCGCCGAGACGAAGGGGGAGATGGAGGCCGCCGTCGACTTCCTGCGCAAGAAGGGCCTCGCCGCAGCCGCCAAGAAGGCCGGCCGCGTCACGGCCGAGGGGGCCGTCGGCTCCTACATCCACGCCGGCGGCAAGATCGGCGTGCTCGTCGAGGTCAACTGCGAGACCGACTTCGTCGCCCGCACCGAGCATTTCCAGGAGCTCGTCCGCGACATCGCCATGCACATCGCCGCCGCCGATCCCCGCGCCGTGCGGCGCGAGGAGGTCACCCAGGCTGACCTCGACCGCGAGCGCACCATCTTCCGCGACCAGGCCCTCGCCTCCGGCAAGCCGGCCAACATCGTGGACAAGATCGTCGACGGCAAGATCGAGAAGTACTTCTCCGAGTTCGTGCTGCTCGAGCAGCCGTTCGTGAAGGATCCCGACAAGACCGTGGGGCAGCTCGTCTCCGAAGCGGTCGCCAAGATCGGCGAGAACATCCAGGTGCGGCGCTTCTCCCGCTTCAAGCTCGGCGAGGGTATTGAGAAGCGGCAGGACGACTTCGCCGCGGAGGTCATGGCGCAGGCGGGGCGCGGATGACGGCAGGCGAGTCCTCCGGCGGTTCAGCCTACCGCCGGATCCTGCTCAAGCTCTCCGGCGAGGCCCTGATGGGCTCGCAGCCGTTCGGCATCGACGAGAAGGTCGTTTCGGCCATCGCCGACGAGGTGTGCGCGGTCCATGCCCTGAGCGTGGAGATCGCCATCGTCGTCGGCGGCGGCAACATCATCCGCGGCCTCGCGGCCAGCCACCGCGGCATCGACCGCGTGACCGGCGACCACATGGGCATGCTCGCCACGGTGATCAACGCCCTCGCCCTCCAGGATGCCCTGGAGAAGCGCGGCGTCCCCACCCGGGTCCAGACCGCCATCGACATCAACACGGTGGCGGAGCCCTTCATCCGCCGGCGGGCCATCCGCCACCTGGAGAAGAAGCGGGTGGTGATCTTCGCGGCCGGCACGGGCAATCCATACTTCACCACGGACAGCGCCGCGGCCCTGCGCGCCAACGAGATCCACGCCGAGATCCTGCTCAAGGCCACCAAGGTCGACGGCCTCTACACCGCCGACCCGAAGAAGGATCCGAGCGCGGAGAAGCTCGGCGAGGTTACCTACCAGGAAGTCCTGGAAAGGGGACTGGAGGTGATGGACACCGCCGCCATCGCCCTCTGCCGCGACAACGGGCTCCCCATCGGCATCTTCGAGATGATGACCCCTGGCAACATCCGCCGCGTGGTCTGCGGCGAGCGCATCGGTTCGATCGTGCGGGCGGAGTAGCCTCTCCCCGAATTGACAGCCCGCGCCGGGCCGGTAGAAGATTCTCGCCGGCCGGAGACATCATTGCATCCGGAGTGCCTCAGGAGGGGAAACATGAAAGAGGTCTTTCGCGACGTCGAGCAGCGCATGAAGCACGCCGTGGAACACTTCCACACCGAGCTGAAGCACCTGCGCACGGGCCGGGCGTCGCTGGCGCTCCTCGAAGGCGTCACCGTCGAGTACTACGGCACACCGATGCCGATCAACCAGCTCGCCACGCTCTCCGTGGCCGACGCCACGATGATCGTGGCCCAGCCCTACGATCCGAGCCAGATCCCAGCGATCGAGCGCGCCATCATGAAGTCCGACCTCGGGCTCAACCCATCCTCCGACGGCCGCATGATCCGCATCCCCGTGCCACAGCTCACCGAAGACCGCCGCAAGGAGATCGTCAAGAAGGCGCACGACATGGCCGAGCACGCCCGCAACGCCGTCCGCCAGATCCGCCGCGAGGGCAACGACAAGCTCAAGAAGAAAGAGAAGGACAAGGAGATCAGCCAGGACGACGAGCGCCGCGGGCTCGACGAGGTCCAGAAGCTCCATGATCAGTACATCGGAGAGGTGAACACCTCGCTGCACAAAAAAGAGCAGCAGATCATGGAGGTTTGACCCCGTCCCCCCTCTCCCCAGCCCTCTCCCCCGTGCCGGGGGAGAGGGAGCCCTCCCGCCCTCGGTCTAGTCATGTTCTTGTACGGCTACCATCCTGTCCGAGAAGCCCTCCGGCACCGTCCCCAGGAAGTCGTCCGCGTCCTGGTGAGCTCCAGCCGGACCGGCCGGCGGCGAGAGGAGGTCGAGGACCTCTGCCGCCGCCACCAAGTCCCCTTCGAGGTCGTTCCCGACCGCGTCCTTTCGGAGAGAGCCGGTCCTGCCCACAACGGCATGGCCGCGGAGGTGCGGCAGAGCGCGGCCGCCCCGGCTCAGGGAGCCGATCCCGATCTTGTCGTGCTCCTGGAAGACGTCCAGGACCCCCGCAACCTCGGGGCGGTGCTCCGGGTCTGCGAGGGCACTGGCGTCGGCCGGGTGCTCATCCGTGACCGCGGCTCCGCGCCGGTCTCCCCGACCGTGGCCAAGACCTCCGCCGGTGCCAGCGAATGGCTGGAGATCGAGCGCATCCCCAACACCGCCGCCGAGGTCGAGCGGCTCAAGGACCAGGGCTACTGGGTCTACGGCACCGCCGCCGGCGGAGAGCCCCCCTGGGACATCGAGCTCACGGGCAAGGTCCTCATCCTGCTCGGCGGAGAGGAGAAGGGCCTCCGCGCCCGCACCCGCCAGATCTGCGACCGGATGATCGGGCTCCCCATGCGCGGCCGCGTCGGCTCTCTCAACATCGCCACCGCTGCAGCCGCCGTGCTCTACGAAGCAGTTCGCCAGCGCTCCAAGACCTGAATCGAGCCTCCTTCTCCCTCTTGCTCTCCGCTCAGCGGTGTGGCAGTATGGATGTTATATCGCCGAGAATTTGTCGGGTTATTGCAGTCTTTGCTGTTTCTGGGTTGTAACGGACCTCAGTGCCACAACGCCCCAAGAAGGTGGCAAATGTCCAACTGCAAAGGAGGAGTGGTATGAAGAAGTTTTCGAGCATTTTCGTGGTTCTGACCGGTCTGTTGGCGATCACCGGCCCTGCGGCCTGGGCCGGCGCTGCCAAGATGAGCACCGATCCCGGTCGGGTGCAGTGGGACGCTCAGGTGGAGTATGAGCGCGCGGTCCTGACCGTCTCCATGCCGGGTGGGGAGGTGGTCCGCCAGGAGTTCGACGCGAGGCAGGCCCTGATCTTCGACCTGGCTACCGTGGAAGGCGCCAAGGATGGCGCGTACAAGTTCGAGCTGCGGCTGATGCCGCAGATCGACGCGTCCCTGCGCAAGGCGCTGGCGGATGCCCGCAAGAGCGGCGACGAGGCCGCGATGGCGCGCCTGCGTGCGCAGTTGCCCGAGAGCGCGGTGCAGTCCGGCGGGTTCATGGTCCAGGCCGGTACCGTCGTGATGCAGGAAGGCCGCGAGCCCCAGGGTGACAAGAAGTCGGCGACAGCGGCCGGCTCGGTGCGCAATGTCACGGCCGAGGACCAGGTCATCCCGGACGACCTGATCGTCCAGGGGAGCGCCTGCGTCGGTCTCGACTGCGTCAACAACGAGAACTTCGGCTTCGACACGATCCGGCTCAAGGAGAACAACCTCCGCATCCACTTCGACGACACCAGCACCCAGGCCGGCTTCCCCGCCAACGACTGGCGCCTGATCGCCAACGATTCGGCGGGCGGTGGCATCAGCAAGTTTTCCATCGAGGACTCCACCGGCGCCAGGACTCCGTTCACCGTCGAGGCGGGCGCGACCACCAACTCGATCTACGTCGACAGCACCGGCCGGGTCGGCTTCCGCACCTCGACCCCGGTCCTCGATCTGCACGTCAACACCAGCAACACTCCGTCCATCCGGTTGGAGCAGAACAACTCGGGTGGCTTCACGGCCCAGACCTGGGACGTGGCCGGCAACGAGGCCAACTTCTTTGTCCGCGACGTGACCGGCGGCTCGCGCCTGCCCTTCCGCATCCGGCCCGGCGCGCCGACCAGCTCGATCGACATCTCGGCGGACGGCGACGTAGGCATCGGCACGGCCGGCCCCGAGTCCAAGCTCCACGTGTTCGGAGGCAATACCTCGGACGTCATCGTCGGCATGGGCCCGAACCCGGATGGAAGCCCCGGAACTGAGTCGGCGTTCAACCTCTTCTATGCCGGCGCTACCATCGGGCGCGCCGCGGCCATCCTCAACGTCCGTCCCGATAGTGGCGCTACGGCTCCGAATCCGTCGCTGCGTTTCTGGACTGCCAACGTCGAGCACATGATCATCGACAACCAGGGTTTCGTCGGCTTGGGGGGCATAGCCAACCCCACGAGCCCGATCCACCACTTGAACGGCGCGACGCTGAGCGCCGGCGGCGCTTGGCTGAATGGCTCCAGCCGCGGCACCAAGCAGGACATCGCCGAGCTGGCGGCCGACGAGGCGCTCTCGACTCTGCAGAACCTCGCGCCGGTCAAGTTCGCCTACAAGGTGGATCCCAACGAGGGGTACGTCGGCTTCATCGCCGAGGATGTGCCGGCCCTGGTCGCCACCTCGGACCGCAAGAACCTGAGCTCGATGGACATCGTGGCCGTGCTCACCAAGGTCGTGCAGGAGCAGCAGAAGACGATCGACGAGCTGGCGGCGAAGGTGGCCGAGCTCGAAAAGAAGAAGTAAAAGCCAAGTCTGTTGCTCTCGGCCGCCGGTTGTTTCCACCGGCGGCCGTCTGCTTTTTTCAGAGGCTACGGCGAAACTCATCGTAGACAGCGATCTCCGGATCGAAAGTCTCGTTCTTGTCTACGAAGAGGGTGAATTCGAAGGGCATGTAGTCGTTGCGCAGGGTAATGCGGTTCGAGAACCGGTAGGCCATCTCCACGATCTGGCCAGGGTTGGCGTGGTAGGCGTGCTCCAAGGGATAGTCGACCTTGTCGGACAGGAAGTTGACCGCAAAACCCCGGCGGGCGTGGCGATTGAACAGCTCGAAACTGGCCTCGATGAAAGACCAGTTATCCTCGAGCTTTGTGTTGTGCACTCCCGAAGAGAAGACATAGTCATAGTCGCGGGGGAGCCCATCGCGTAGCGCGTCATGGACGAAGAGCCGAGCCGAAGGGTGCTGCTGGAGTCCTTCGGCGATCAGGTCCGGATTGATGTCCATCCCCTCATAATCCATCTCGAGGCCCTGCTCGCGGCAGTAGGCGTACATGTCTCCGAAGCCGCAGCCGAAGTCGAGGATCTCCGTTCCGGCGAGCGGCCAGTGGGACAGGAGGATGAAGTAGCGCAGGCGGTGCCGGCCCTTGGGCCAGCCCAGGGTGCGCGGACTGTAGCCGTACTTTTTGAGGCGCTCGCTATAGGTGGCGAGAATGCGTTGCTTTTCCGCTTCGTTCATGGCAGGGAAGCCATCTGCACGCCGAGGAAGGTTTCCAGGTTACGATGGGCGATGTTGCGCGCCTTGTCTTGCCCCAGGCCGGCGGTCAACTCGTCGAACCGCGCCCGCAAAGCGCAATGAGTGAACTCGGGGTGATCGACCCCGATGCAAATCCGGCGGTCGAACTCTCGGCACAGAAAGGATATGTCCGCGTCGAGCGAGCTGCCGCGGTATTTGAGGAGGGTGAAGGAAAGATCGAGCAGCAAGTCGGGGTTGAAGCGGACGAGCTCAGCATAGCGTAGTGCCTGGACATCACCTCCGTGCACGAGGACCACCTTGGCTCCGGGAGAGCGCTTCAGGCCGCCGACGAGCGCGTAGAACGGGTCCGCCGCCGGGTAGCGGTCGATGCTAGTGTGAAGATACGTGCAGTAGAAGATGACAAGTCCTCGCGAGGAGGCGGCCTGGAAGATCGCTCCCAGGATCTCCGCAGTGGGCTCGAAGCACGACAGGCGTGGGTGAACCTTGACCGCGCGGTAGCCGAGGTCCGCGATCCGATCGATCTCGGTGGCGAGCGGCGCCGGGCCCGTTGGATCCAGCCCTGCCACTGGTACGAGGGCAGGATAGCTCCTGCAGGCACGCAAAAACAGCTCGTGGGAGTAGCCTGCGGTCCCGGCGAGCCCGACCGCACATGCGCCGCAAAAGCCCGCAGCGCGCAAATTCCGGTCGAGAGTGCCGAACGACGCGTCAAAATCCCCGGTGATCCAGAGCCCGGTGAGCGTGGGATGGCTGAGGGAGTCGAAGATCGGAATCGTCGCCGTCATGGCAGGGCTCCCGCCTGCCTGCCGGTTGCGGCTGACGCCCAGTCGACCAGGCAGTGCGCGGGCATGTCCCGGATCATCTGGTGCATCTGCTGCGATGAATCAAAGCGCAGGATCAGGTTGCCGATGGCCTCGCTGGCCTTGGTGAAGGCGCCAACCTTGTCACCGGGATTCAGGTAAAGGTTGGTTGCTGCGAGGTGACCGCGCAACTTCTGGCTCAACCGCAACCCCTCGAAGATCCCGCCTGTCCGTGAATGGATCATGTAGCAGGCGACGTATTCTTCAGACTGTTCCTGGCGCGGTGGCAGGCGATATCCGGGGTCGAGGCAGGACTCGACGGCCGCGGCGACCAGATCCGTGCCTGTGCGCAGGGAGATTGCCGTTGGGATGAAGTTGCCTCCGGCTCTGGGACCGATCTCGATGACGAACGGCTTGCCCGAATCGGTGATCAAGACATCCAGATTGATCGGTCCCTGGCGATAACCCGTCGCGCTGAGGATACGATCCAAAGCCTGCCTGGCTTCGGCCAATACTGCGAGTGGGTGGAGTGAAGGGAAGGTCTCCGCGAACGGGGCGAAGAAACGTCCGTCGTCGTAAAAGTGACCGTCACCGAAGTCGACAAAGGTGAGCTCCCCATCCTCCACAAAACCGTCGCCGCAGACCTGGTGACCGGACTTCGGAACGAACTCCTCGACTACGACGGTGCGGGAGCGCGATTCGTCGAAGGCCTGGTCGACCTGCCTGGAGTCGAAGCAGTCCGGGTCGAGCAAAGAGACCCCTTTGCTGCCGGAGGCGTCCGCGGGCTTGATGATCATCACCCGTGCCGCCTGCTCCACATAGGAGCGGACCGCGTCCCGCTCTCCGGCGCAGAAGCTGCGATACAGGAGAGATTGGAGCCCAGCGCGGGCAAGGAAGGCTCGGAAGGAGTCCTTTCGAGTCAGAAGCTCGACAGCGGCCGGGGGATTTCCTGGAAGTCTCAACTCCCAGGCGACCCGCGCCGCCGTGGGAGCGGAGACATCGGAGGCGTACGCCAGAACACCATCGACCTGCTCGCGCTCGGCGATGCCCAGCACGGCGGCGGTATCTACGGTGCTCACGCCGTAGCTGCAGTGCGCCAGGCGGTGCCCGGGGTTATCAGGGCGATTGTCGCAGGTAATGACCTGATAACCGCACTGGAGAGCATAGTAGATGGGAGGGAGCTGGAAGGGGGCAGCACCCAGGAAAAGGATCTTTCTGCCCGGCGTGCGACGCAAAGTCTACTCCTCCCGCTTGTCAGGCATCGAGGATCACCTCAATCGCTTGTGCCTGCTCGATCTCGGTCAGACCGCTGAACAGCGGCAGGCGCAGCAGCCGGTCGCTTACGCTCTCGGTCACCGGGCAATCCCCAGGCCGTCCACCGAAGCGTCGGCCCATCTGCGACAGGTGGAGCGGCAGGTAATGGAATGTCGTATACACGCCGGCATGCCGCAGCCGGTCGCTGAACTGCTCGCGCTCGGCCAGCGTAGGAAACAGGAGGTAGAAGAGGTGGTAGGGCTGCTGGCAATGGTCCGGCACCACAGGCAGGCATATATCGCGAGCGGCGGCCCAGTCACCCAGCCTGGCAGCATAGGTCTCCCAGATCTCGCGCCGCCGGCGCTGGCTCTCCTCGCGCGCTTCGAGCTGGGCGAGGAGAACGGCTGCCAACAAGTCCGAGGGGAGATAGCTCGATCCAACGTCCATCCAGGTATACCTGTCGACCTCACCGCGGAAGAAGCGGCTGCGGTTCGTGCCTTTCTCGCGCAGGATCTCGGCGCGCTCGATGAGCGCCGGATCATTGATCACCAGGGCGCCGCCCTCGCCGCAGGTGACATTCTTGGTCTCGTGAAAGCTCAGGGCCGCCAGGGAGCCGAAGGTGCCGAGCGACCGGTTTCGATAGGAGCCGAACAGGGCATGGGCAGCGTCCTCGACGAGCGTTGCACCAGCCTGCCGTGCGACCTCGTGCAGGGACTCCATCTCGCAGCCGACCCCCGCATAGTGGACGGGGACGATGGCCCGGGTGCGCGGCGTCACCTTCCTGGCCACATCCTCTTCGTCCAGGTTCAAGGTGTCGGGTCTGATATCGGCGAAGACGGGATGAGCGCCCCGGAGCACGAACGCATTGGCGGTCGAGACGAAAGTGAAGGCGGGTAGGATTACTTCGTCCCCAGGGCCGACTTCGAGCAGCATCGCTGCCAGCTCGAGCGCGTGGGTGCACGACGTGGTGAGCAGGACCTGCGGCGCGCCCAGGATCTCGCGCAGCAACTCGTGGCAACGGCGCGTATACCAGCCGTCGCCGGAGAGGTGGCCACGCCGCACCGCGTCCTGGATGTACTCCATCTCCCGCCCGGCAAGTGCCGGCCGGTTGAACGGAACCCGTAACGAGGCTGTATGGCGCGCCTCCCCTCCCTCCGGGCTTGCGCCGCTCATCGCCCTTCAATGGCAGCGAGCGCAGCCTCTGTTGCGCTCTCTCTGCCAGCCGCATGCGGATAGACTTGACGGATCACGGTGTACGGGCGCTCTTTGGTCTCGCTGAACACCTTGGCGAGATAGATCCCCACGATACCCACGCAGAACAGGTTGAGCCCGCCCATGAAGCATAGCGCTACCATCATGGAGGCCCAGCCCGGGAGCAGTTGTCCGAAAAACAGCCGGCGGACGATCAGGAAGGTCGCCGCGGTGAATGACAGCACCAGGATCACTGCGCCGAGATAGAAAATCATCTCCAGTGGGCGGTTGCTGAACGAGGTGATGGAGTTGACCGCCAGGGAGATCTTGCGCCCCAGACTGTAGCTGCTGACCCCTTTGCAGTGTTTCCGCACCGGCACGGGGACCTGCTGGTAGCCGGTCGCCGCCCAGAGCCCGGCCAGGAAGATCTCCCGGTCGCGGTGGGCGACCAGGCTATCGACGTACCGGCGCGTCATCAACCGGGCGGAGAGTTGGTTCGGCGGTACCGCCTGCGCCGAGAGCCAGTTGAACAGGCGATAGAAAAGGTCCCCGGTCACGCGCTCCGTGAAGCCACCTTTGCGGCTTTGCTGCACGCCATAGGCCACGTCGGCCCCGGTTCGCTCCAGGGTCTCGGCGAAAGGGAGCAGCAGCTCGGGCTCCTCTTCCAGGTCGGCGTCGAGCAGGAAGACCCGGCTCCCGCGGGTGTGCGCGAGACCGGTCATCATCGCCTTGTGATGGCCGAAGTTGCGAGACAGGTCGATGACGCAGAGTCGCGGGTCGCTGCGCCGCAGCTCCAAGGCGATCGTCAGGGATTCGTCCGGGGAACCGTCGTTGACCAGGATGATCTCGTAGTCCAGGCCGAGCTGCTGGGCGGTAGCGGAAGCTCGCCGGTGGAACTCTCTCAGGTAGGGAGCCGAGTGGTAGAGGGAAGAGACGATGGAGAGGTCCATGAGCGGCCGACGATTGTGCAATTCTAGTCTGCTCCTGCGACCGGCGCAACCGGGGGTATACTGCGCGGAGCGCCGATGAGCCATCGTTCCACCGGCATCTACCGCATCTTCGAATCGGCGGCGGTCTACGAGCGCTTCCAGCGCCTGCTCGGCAGCGATGCCGCCCGGCGCCGCTTCGTGAGGGACTTCCTGCGCCCCTCTCCAGGGGACAGGATCCTGGACATCGGCTGCGGCACCGGCACGATCCTCGACTACCTGCCCGGGGACGTGGATTACGTGGGTTACGACCTCAATCCCGGATACGTCGAGGAGGCGCGCCGCAGGTACTCCGGACGGGGGCGGTTCTTCTGCGCCCGGGTCGACGAGGCGCCGGAGGAGCCCGGAGGTTTCGATCTGGTGCTCGCTGCGGCGATCCTTCACCATCTGGAGGATCTCGAGGCCGACCGTCTGATCGCGAGCGCCCGCGGGCACCTGCGGCCCGGAGGCTCTCTCGTCACCCTGGACCCGGTCCGCCATCCGGGACAGCCGCTGGTGGCGCGCCTGCTCGCCGCCCTGGACCGCGGCCGGCGGGTGAGGACCCCGGAAGGGTACCGCGCCCTCGCGTCGGCGCGCTTCCCCTCGGTCGAGACCACCCTGCTCACCGACCTGATGCCGATCCCGTACAGCCATTTCCTGATGCGGGCGAGCACTCCGTCCGGAGATACGTGATCGCGAACCCGCGGGAGGGGCCTGTGATCTCCTCCCGCGCCAGGAAGCGGGCCGAAAGCCCAATCCCCCGGATCGCCGCATCGGCCTTCTCGAAGGCTGCCGGGTCCGCCGAGAGGACCGCGACCGGCACTCCCGGCCCGAGCTCGATCCCATCGCACATCCGGGCATCCGGGAGCTTGGGAAAATCGAGGTTGATCATGCGCGGACAAAGGAGGAACGCAGAGGCGACGGCATCGTAGATAAAGCCATCCTTCTCTCCCGAGCCGTACCAGATGCGCGCGTTGTGCGAGGGGTCGAACCTCTCGATGGCCCTCACGGCCTGGCTCATCTGCATGAAGAGCCCGCGTCCGTCGCTGTCATGGCGTTCGAACTCCCAGAAGATGGAGCCTCCCTGCCGGACCAGGAGCTGGGAGAGCGACAGGCAGAGGAATACGAACAGGACCGCGCCGGTCCCGGCCGGTTTCCGCACGAGCACCAGGACGGCACCGAGCCCGGCGAGGAAGGCGAGGAGCGCCGTGGCTGGAAAGAGGGTGCTCATCGGCGAGAGGGCGAGAAGCAGAGGGATGCACAGGGGCAGGATCTGAAGGAGGGCCACGGCCGCTGCCAGCGCCGCGAACCGCCGGCCGGGGAGGCCCGCGGTCATCTGCGACACTTGGCCGGCGAACGCCAGGAAGGCGACGGGGATCAGCAGAGTCGGATAGTAGAAGTACTGGAGGATCGGGCGGTCCAGGGCGAGTTGGAGAAAGAGCATCAGCAGGGTCAGGTAGAGGAGCGGGACCTGGGACCAGCGGAGCAGGCGGTCCTGCCGCGCCCGGGCGAGGACGATCGCGCTGCCCAGGAGGACGAGGGCTGGGAAGACGAGCCAGACCGCGTCAGGAATCCAGGTATGGATGGGGGAGTAAAAGATGTTCGGAGTCCCGACAGACGCGACGATCGGCAGCGAGGAGCCCAGGTAGAAGAAATCCCTGCCCAGCGCCCGGGGGAAGAAACCGAAGAGGACGAACAGGAGGGCGGCTCCCAGGCCCGCCCAGAGCGCGGCCGCGAGCAGCGGGACTCGCCGTCCGTGCTCCCGGCCGAGGACCATGAGCTGCCCCGCGAGCAGAGGCAGGTAGACCCCGTAGAAGAGGTTGGTCGAGAGGAGGGCGGTGGCCATGGCTCCCGCCGCCAGGAGGAGGGGACGCCAGGCCGGCGACTCCGCGGCGAGCGTCACCAGCAGCAGCGCCACCAGGAAATAGGCGATGCCGAAGCCGTCCACGTAGTTCCAGCCGATCTCCCGCAGGAAATAGGGGTGGCACCCGAGGGCAAGCCCCGCGAGCAGCGCCACGCGCGAACCGAACATCCTCGTGACGACGAAGTAGAAGGACAGGAGAGCGGCCCAGTAGAGCGCCAGATGGAGCGCGAGGTTGGCGAGCAGGGTCGGCAGCAGGTGGTGCAGCGCGAAGCCGGGCAGGATCACCGCCAGGCGGGAGGCGTAGTAGTGCTCGGGGAACTGCCTGAGCAGGTAGATCGCGTTCTCGTAGTAGCCGTAGTAGACCCAGGCGTCCCGGTGGGGACCGCTGAAGATCCAGTCCGAATCGATCATGAGGAGGAGGAGGGGCAACGCTGCCAATGCCGCCAATTCCGCCGGCACGGCGCGCCTCGTCCGGTCCCCCGCCTCTGCATTGTGGAGGGCTAGGGCGTCCATCGGAAGTATCCGTGCAGCATACCGCAACCGGGCGCGCTTGCCAGACGGACCGCCAGCGGCTAGACTCTCCCGCGCTCCTGGAATAGGGGCCCGCCCGGAAAAGTTTACAGGGGCACCGCCGGCATAGCTCAGCGGTAGAGCTACTGTCTTGTAAACAGTAGGTCCCCGGTTCGATTCCGGGTGCCGGCTCCAAGGCCCGGCGGCGGTAGTCAGCGAAGTGGCGAAAGTTCTTTGGAGGCGTACCCGAGTGGCCAAAGGGGGCAGACTGTAAATCTGCTGGGCCATGCCCTACGGTGGTTCGAATCCATCCGCCTCCACCAAATTTTCTCCCCAGCGGGAGTAACTCAGGGGTAGAGTCACAGCCTTCCAAGCTGTTGGTCGCGGGTTCGAATCCCGTCTCCCGCTCCATCATCCTCCCTTGTCCCAACCGCTCCCCGTGACCTCCTCTCAGTCCCGCGGTTGGCTCTGGCTCGCCTGCTTCGCGTGGGTGCTGCCCCTCTGGGTCATCCCCTACCTACCCATGGTCGATTACCCGCAGCAGCTCGCGGTGGCCTCGATCCTGAGGCACTACGGCGACGCTTCGCGGATGCTCCAGCAGGCCTACGAGCCCGCCCTGCTCCGCCCCCAGGGCCTCTTCGAGGTGATCACCGCCGGACTGGCCTGGCTCATGCCCATCGGTCTGGCGGGCAAGCTGCTGCTCTCCTTCTGCCTCGCGGCCGTGGCGCCGGCCACCGTGGCGCTCTGCCGCCGCACCGGCCGGCCGGACTGGTACGCGCTCTTCGCCCTGGCCGTGACCTACAACCACGCTTTCTTCTGGGGGTTCGCCGACAACCTCCTGGCCTACCCCCTGGTGCTGGGCGGCGGCGCCCTGGCCGACCGGCTGTTCGACCGGCCCCGGTTCGGATGGCGCGAGTGGCTCCCCCTGGCTGGCTGCGGCTTGCTCTTCTACGGCATCCATCTCCAGTTCCTGCTCGTCTTCGCCGGCCTCGTCGGCTGGCTCGCCATCGCCCGCGTCGGCAGAAAACCGGGGTGGAAGCGGCTGGCGCTCTGGCTTTCGACCCTCGTGCCGGGGCTGGTCCTGGGCGTGGGCGTCCTCGCCTGGGCCCACCTCCACGCGCAGGAGGTCATGACGGGGTACCAGGCGCGCCTGCAGGGCACGCAGCCGTACCACAAGCCGTTCCTCGACAAGGCCGGGAGCCTCGCGGAGAACTTCTTCGGCAAGTACACCGAAGGCGCGCAGTTCCTGCTCCTGGCCATCCTGCTGCTGGCGCTCCTCGTCCTGATCGTGCCGTTCTCCCGGCCAGGGGAGCGGCGGGAGGACCGCGAGGGGAGGGAGAGCTACCTCTACCGGTCGCGGTTCCTGATCTCGGCGCTGGGGCTGGTCGTCCTCTTCTTCACCCTGCCCGACTTTGCGAGCGGGTACTTCGTCGCGGAGAGGATCCTCGCCCTGGCTTTCATGCTGATGGTGCCGGCCCTCCCGGTCCCCTCCTCCGCAGCGCGGCGGCGCGTGGCGGCGCTCCTCCTGGCCGGGCTCCTCACCGTGCAGGCCGGCCAGACCCTGGCCGGCTTCCTGAGCTTCGGCGCCGAGACCGCCGGCCTGGAGGAGCTCCTGGCGTCGACGGAGCCGGGCCAGCCGCTGGCCGGGCTGATCTACCAGAAGCTCGTCTCCGAGTACGAGTGGCCCCCGTTCCTCGTCCACTTCCCCGCCTACTACCAGGTCGAGAAGGGGGGAAGGGTCCACTTCTCCTTCGTCCAGTTCTTCAACTCCCCGGTGCGCTACCGGCCGGGGCAGAACTGGGAGGATGGCCTGCTCGCGGAGTGGGACGAGTGGAGCCCGAACAAGTTCTCCTATCCGCGGCACGGAAGGCACTTCCGCTACTTCCTCGTGCGCGGCGGGCCGGAGCACCTGGTGAATGCGTTCGGCCCCTACCTGGACAAGCTGCGCGTGAGCACGGCCGGCCGCTGGTTCCTGATCGAGCGGCTGCCGGACGGGAAGCCCCCGGCCGGGGCTCCGGGGGTTCTTCCACTGGGCAAGGCTCTGCCCGTCCCCGAGCGGGACGCGGAACGTCCTTTCGATCAGTGAAGCCGGTCAGCGAACGCGTCTGGCGGTCTGCGGCGGAGGGGGAGGCGGGACCTGGGACATGTCTTCCGCGGTCTTGCCCCCGAGCGAGCGGATGACGGCTTCGTCCTCGCCCGTCAGCTCGAGCCGGTTCGTGTGCTCCAGGATCACCCTGCGGCCTCCGTCCTTGTATTGGAGCGCGGTCCGGAACCGGTAGGTCAGGGTCTTTCCGTCGACGCGCAGGTCATAGGCCGGGACGGCGTGCGAGCTCATCGTCAGGATGGCCTCGGGCTGTCCATTGGTGACGCGGATCTCCAGGTCGGTTCCGGGGATCTCGGAGTGCCAGACTCCCAGGAAGGGCTCCCAGCTCTTCTGTGCCGCTCCTGCCGGGGCCGCCGGGGAATTGAGAGCCAGCGAGGAGGCCGCGATGCCCGTCCCGGCCAGCAGGAGGAGGGCGACGGCGAGGGAGGCGAGCGCGGGGCGCGCGCCCAGGCTTGAGCGCGGATCGGTCAGCCGTTTCATGCGTTCCTCCAGAAGATCGGCATCGTGCACGCCGAGAGTGAACACCGGCCGGGGGAGACCGGCGATCGAAGCGGCCAGGGAGAGGAGCGACCTGGCATAGGCGCGGGCGCCGATCAGCCTCTCCACCGTGGCCTCGTCGCAGGCCATCTCCCGGGTCTCCGCGAGCCGCCTCCTGAGATGGCGGACGGCAGGGTGGAAGGAGACGGGGACGAGCAGGGCTTCTGCCGCAAGATGCAGGGCATAGTCCCTCCGCCGGACATGCGCCATCTCGTGTCCCAGGGTCGAGACCAGCTCATCCGGGGTTGAATTCTCCAGGAACGCCGGAGGGAGCAGGATGACCGGGCGGAGCGCCCCCACCGTGACCGGGCCTGGAATCCGGTCGGAGACGAGGAGAGCGACCCCGTCCAGTCCGAAAGCCTCCCCGCATCGAGCTGCGATGGAGAGAGCCTCCTCCGAAAGTGGGGGAGGCCAGGCCTCGCGGACCAGGGCCCTAGCCCGCCGCCAGGAGCGCGCCAGCCGGACTCCCTGTCCCAGCACGAAGGCTCCATAGAGAATGGCCACGATCGAGAGAGCGGCTGGGGGCAGGACCGGACGGTCTTCCGGAGCGGGCTGGGGCTCGGCAGCGGGCGCGGCCAGGATCTGGACAGGGAGCTCCGGAGCGGGAGGAGCTGCCGCGGGGGCTTCGGGGAGGAGGCTGGCGGCGGGCAGCAGGACGCACGCGGCCAGCGCAATGGTCCAGAGCATGTGGCGGAGACGGGCGGGTCCCCGCCTCAGGAGCCGCTCTCCCAGGGCGGCGGCGAGGACAACGGCCGGCACCTGCCAGAGGGAGTTGAGCAGGAAGGTGAGGGCGAGCGCCTCAAGCGTCTTCATGGCCGTCCTCCTCCAGCATCCGGGTGAGCTGCGCCAGCTTCTCGGGGGTGAGCTGCTTCGTCTCCACGAGGCTCAGGACCAGGCTCTCGGGGGAACCGTCGAACATCCGGAGGACCAGGTCGCCGACCGCCTGCCCGGTTGCCTGGCTGCGGCTGATGGCGGGCTCGTAGTAGTAGGCGCGAGCCCGCAGCTCCCGACGGACCTTCCCCTTGCGGCAGAGGACGTTGAGCATGGTCTGGACGGTGTTGTAGGCGAGCTGGCGCTCGGGGGGGAGCTTCTCCTGGACGGTCTGGACCGCGGCCGGCCCGGTCTCCCACAGGACCTTCATGATCTCCAGCTCGAGGGGAGTGAGCTGCTCGCTGTTCCGGCTCGGCGGCCTCGCCATGGGCGTCACCTCCTAAGTTATTAGGATGGTAGCGCCGCGCCGGAACGGTTGTCAACTAAATTTTTAGGAGGCTGACCCTACAGGGGGGACTTGCCCTCCCCCGAAGCCAGCCGCCGGTCCGTTCAGAAGCTTACCGGATGATTCAGAAGCTCACCGAGCCGTCCGGTAAGCATACCGGGCGCCTCAGAAGCTTACCGAGCTGCTCAGAAGCTTACCGAGCTGCTCAGAAGGTTACCGGGCTGCTCAGAAGGTTACCGGGCGATTCAGAAGCTTGCCGGGTGACTCGGTAAGCTCACCGAGCGGCTCAGAACGTTACCGGTCCGCTCAGATGCTTACCGGACGACTCAGAATCTTACCCAACCGCTCAGAAGCTTGCCGAGCCGTCCGGTAAGCTTGCCGGGCGCCTCAGAAGCTTACCCGGCAGCTCAGAAGCTTACCGAGTGACCCGGTAAGCATACCGAGCGCCTCGGAAGCTTAGCCAGCCACTCAGAAGCTTACCGGACGATTCAGGAGCTTCCCGGATTGTCCGGTGAGCTTGCCGAGCCGCTCAGAACCTTGCCGAGCAATCCAGAAGCTTGCTCAGTGACCGGGTAAGCTTGCCCGATCACCTGGAAAGACGACCGGAGCCCGGGCGTTCGCGTCTTTCGCGTGGTCTTTCTCCTCCTGGCGTCAGCAAAGAGGCGGCGTTGACCGTCTCTGGAGCGGAAGCGTAGGCTTGGATGCGAGATCCCACTCCTACGTAAGACTTCCCAAGGAGGCAAGATGAGGCCGCACCCCTGGCTTGTTGTGGCAATCCTGTTTCTGCCTGTCCTCTCCGCGGCGCAGATCGCGCCGGTCGGCGGTGAGCTGACCGTCGCCCAGGCATCCGCGGTCTTCCATCGCTCCCCCGCGGTAGCGGCCGGCGAGACCGGCAGCTTCGTCGTGGTCTGGGAGAGGAACTCGGGAGGTTCCGAGGGCTGGGACATCCTCGCGCGCCTTTACGATCCCAACGGGAGCCCGCTCGGACCCGCCTTCGTGGTCAATGCCACGACGGCAGGCTGCCAGCAGCGGCCCGCGGTCGCCGCCGACCGCACCGGCAGCTTCGTCGTGGTCTGGCAGAGCGAGGGGCAGGACGGCAGCGGCTGGGGGATCTTCGGCCGCAGGTTCACGAGCGGCGGCGTCGCTCTCGGGGGCGAGATCCCCGTCACCACGGCCACCGCCGGGGATCAACGGTCCCCGGCCGTCGCCCGGCATCCGGACGGAGCCTTCCTCGTCGCGTGGCAGAGCGAGGCCGCGCCGCCGGACGGCAGCAGTTGGGGAGTCTTCGCCCGCGGCTTCGACGCCGCGGGTATGGCGGTCTCCCCGGCCTTCCCGGTCAATGCCGCGACGGCCGGAGCCCAGTTCGCGCCGCGCACCGCCTTCCTGCCCGGCGCGCCCGCCCACTACGTGGTGGTCTGGCAGAGCCAGGGCCAGGACGGCAGCGGCTCCGGGATCTACCGCCGCACCTTCGCGCTGGATGGAACGGCGCAGAGCTCCGAGGTGAGGGTCAACGCCGCGGCGGCCGGCTCCCAGATCCGTCCGGCGGTGGCGGCCGACGCCTCCGGCAACTTCATCGTCTTCTGGGAGAGCCTCAAGACCGGTCTCGCGGCGAGCGGCCTCTCCGGCCAGCGCTTCAACGCGTCGAGCCAGCCCCTGGGCAGCGGGATCGCGGTCAACCCGCTCCTGCCCATCGCGGAGCGCCGGCCCTCGGTCACCAGCGACGCCGCGGGCAACTTCATCGTCGCCTGGGAGCGGGAGAACGGGGACGGAGACGGCTCCGCGGTCTACGCCCGGCTGTTCGATCATCTCCAGCTCCCCCGCAGTCCGGAATTCCTGGTGAGCTCGACGGCATCCGGTGACCAGGATGGCGCTACGGGTGCCGCGGCTGGCCCGGGCGCGGTCTTTCTGGCCTGGGGGAGCGCTCCGTCGGGAGGCGACTCCGCCGTGCTGGCCCAGCGCTATGCCATCTCGGGCCTGGACTTCCACACTTTGCCGCCCTGCCGGGTCGTGGACACGCGTCAAGCCCCCGGTCCGTTCGGAGGCCCGGCGCTCGCCGCGGGAGCGGAACGGACCTTCACCATCGCGGCTTCGACATGCGGAGTGCCGCTCTCCGCGCGGGCCATTTCGATCAACCTGACGGTGACTGGGACGACCGGCGGCGGGCAGGTGGTCCTCTACCCGGGGGACATGGCAGCGACGCCGACGAGCTCGGTCAGCTTCCTGGCGGGTCATACGCGGGGCAACAACGCAGTCGCGCCCCTCTCCCGCGACGGGCTCGCCACCCTCTCGACCCTGGCCGGCATGTCGGCGGGCACCCAGGTGCACCTGATCCTCGACGTGAACGGATACTTTGAATAGAACGCCATGCGAAAGCTCTTCTCGGTCGCTGCGGTCCTCGCGGTGTTCACATGTCCGGCGGCTGCTCAGGTGCGCACCTGCGGCACCACCTCCCTGGGCACCTACCACTGGATTGCCAGCGGGCAGCTCGCGCGAACGAACAACTGCCAGGGTACGAGCGGCTTCCGGTGCTACGCGGCGGAAAACACGGCCTGGTTCGTGGAGAAGACGAGCCCCGCGTGCAATCCCAACAGCGGTAGCTGCGCAGTCAGAATCCACGCCACGGCGACCATCCCGGGCCTGAAAGCCATGATCACGGAGGAAGGGAGCCTCTTCTCGTCGCTGACGCCCTGGGCCGAGTGGTATCCGTGTACCGGTGCGAGCTGCACGAAGGACTTCGCCTGCGGACTGGCCGCTTTCGGAGGGCAGATCGATTTCGACAATCTCGACACCTGGCTCGAAAGAGGCCTGTCGTGCGAGCAGGCGTGGGCGACGAACCTGTCGGTCTACATCCGGGTCTGCGCGGGAAGCGCCTGCGAAGATCCCAACAAGAACCGGTTGATCGACATCCCCGCGACGGGCCTGGCCCTGGGGCTCGGTTGCCCCTTGCGGCTGCCGAGCGCCTGCACGGAAGGCAGCGGCGGCTCGAGCGGCGCGGCGGGGCTGTCCTGCCCCCTCTGCCAGCCCGTAGGTGGCGAGTCGGGCTGTTCGGTGCCCGTCGCAGGAGGAGGTCCGAGCTGCGCTCCGGATTGGCTGGGCAAAGCCCAGCTCCGCTATGCGGCGGGCGGCGTTGGCGGAGACGGGCTTCCCGGGTCCGTGTCTTGGCGGACAGCCCTGGGCAGGTTCTGGTCCCATGACCACGCCGAGCGGATCGTCCTCGATCCGGACACCAGCCACGTCTGGCTGCTGACGCGCCACGGCAGCTTCCGCGAGTTCTCCAACCTCGCCGCCGGCACCGGCCTGCGCCTGTATCAGAACCGGGCACCGTCGGACGAGTTTCGAAAGCTTTACTTCGACACCGCCACGAACGGCTGGCAGCTCCACTCGCTCGATGGCCGCAGGGATTTCTTCCACGCCGATGGCCGTTGGGACAAGACCACCTTCGCGAGCGATCCTGCCAATCCGGTCCAGGGTACCTGGAACGGGAGCAACCAGCTCGTATCCGTCAGCTTCCCGGACGGCCGCAGCGACACCCTCGCCTATCATCCGGGCGGCAAGCTCGCTTCCATCACCGAGAATCCGGTGGCGGGATCGGGAACCCCTTCGCGGACCTGGAGCTTCACTTGGACGGGAGACAACCTGACCCTCGCCACCCGGCCAGACGGCACGGCCTGGCAGTTCTTCTACGATGCCTCCCGGCCGGGATACCTGACCCGCATGGACCTGGTGTCAGGTCCGCTCGGCCGTGTGACAGCGGCTTTCGAATACCAGGCCGGCTCGAACAACGTTGCGAGGAGCTGGCGGGGCGACCCTGCCTTTGCCGGCCCGAACGCCATCGAGAAGATCACCTACGGCTACATCAATCCGAGCCTGCCGACCGAGACCGTGGTCACTCGCGAAGTCTCGGGGACCTTCGATCAAGTGACCACCTACGACCTTGCACGCGATCCACTGAGCGGCAAACCGAAGGTCACCTCGATCCAGGGCTCCTGCCCCACGTGCGGGCTCTCGCCCACTACGACGTTTGCCTATGCCGGCTCGAATCCCCTCCTGCCCTCCTCGACAACCGACGCAAAAGGCACGCGCACCGACTACACCTACAACGCCAATGGCCGGCTGCTGACCAGGGCCGAGGCGGCCAGTGTCCCGAGCCTCGTCCGGACCACGACCTATATCTACGACGCCAACTTCCCGGGTCTGGTCACGAGGATGGAAGTCCCCTCGATTTCCGGAGGGACCAACAAGCGCCGCACCGATTCGGTCTTTGATCCCACGACCGGAGTGATGACCACGCGCACGATCGACGGCTTCGAAGGGGGAGCCGCCCTGCCCACAGGCTTCAAGACGACCGCCTACACCTACAACGGCTCCGGAGAGATCCTCACCCTTGATCCGCCCGGCTTCGGAACGGCGGACGCGACCACTTTCACCTACAACCTCACAGGACGAAACGGCCACCTCGCAGACACCCGCACCGATCCGCTGGTCGGCACGACCGCCTTTGCTTACGACGGCCTGAACCGCCGCACCTCGATGACCGATCCGAACGGCGTCGAGACCGTGACGAGCTACGACAGTCTCAATCGGGTCATCGAAGTCCGCCAGGAGGGAGCGACGCCCGCCGAGGACCTGGTGACCACCTACACCTACACGCCATTCGGGGATCTCTTCTGCACGAAGCTGCCGAGAGGAAACGGTCTGGAGTACGCATATGACGAGGCCGGGCGTCTGACCGAGGTCCTCCGCGGAACGGCTGTGACGGCACCGGACAGCACGACCTGCCTTGACGTTTCCCAGCCGCGGGAGCGGACGGCCTATCAACTCGACGGCTCGGGCAACCGGATCGAAGAGAGCCTGGAGCGCTGGACCGGCTCCACCTGGGAGAGCCGCTCGAAGACGGCCTACGAATACACCTGCCATCTCGACAAGATGACGCAGGGAGCAGGCAGCGCCACACCGAGCGTGACCGAGTACTGCTACGACCTGAACGACAACCTGGAAAAGGTCTGGGACGCCAACCATCCCCGGGCCACGAATCCCAACCCCACGCAGCTCTACGCCTACGATGCCCTGAACCGCCTGACCTCGACGACCGTGGGAGTTGCGACAACCTCCTATACCTACGACGTCCAGGACCATCTGAAGACGGTGACCGACGCCGAAGGAAACCTGACGACCTACACCTACAGCGACCGGGACCTGCTGACTCAGCAGGTCTCGCCGGTCTCGGGAACGGCGAGCCACACCTACAACGAGCACGGCGAACTGGTGACCACGACCGACGCCCGCACCGTTGTGACCACGCGGTCGGTCGACGTCCTCGATCGGGTGACCGCGGTCAGCTACTCGGACGGAACGCCCGGGACCAGCTATGCTTACGACACGGGGCCGTTCGGAAAGGAACGGCTGTCCTCGATCACGCAGGCGGGGCACACGATCGAATACGGCTACGATCGCTTCGGCCGGCTGATCCAGGACGGAGCCCTGACCTATGCCTACGATGCGAACGGCAACCGGTCGCGCATGACCTATCCGAACAACGTCGCCGCGGTCTACACCCACGATTTCGCGGATCGGGAAGCGACGCTCTCTTATGAGCAGAGCGGAGGTGCTCAGCCGCCGCCGATCGTGACCAGCGCGATATACGAGCCTTTCGGTCCTCTTGCCAGCCTGAACCTGGGCAACGGACTGACGGAGACCCGACTGTTCGACGCGCGCTACTTCCCGGACCGAATCCAGGTGCCCGGCCTCTTGGATTGGGATTACACCCTCGATGCCGTGGGCAACCCGCTCCAGATCAGCGACCTGCTGACCTCCCAGAATCGGACCTACGGCTATCTTGACCCTCAGTACTTCCTCACCCAGGGCGACGGTCCCTGGGGCACGCGGAGCTGGACCTACGACCGGATCGGCAACCGTCTGACCGAGACACGAGGAGGCCAGACCGACACCTACGGCTACACCGGGGGGAACCCGAAGCTCCAGACCATCACCCTGCCGGGCGGCGCGGGAACGAAGTACTTCGCCTATGACGCCGCGGGCAATCAGGTGCAGGATTCGCGTCCGGACAACGAGTACCAACTCACCTACGACGCCGCCGGCCGGCTGACGCGTCTCGGAGAGATCGCAACCGACACAGCAACCCGCCTGCTCTACGACGGCCGAGGCTTCCTCCGCGAATCGCGCCAGGATCTGAGCGTCTGTTCACCGCTCCTGACCCAACCTACCTACACCTCGGAAGGCGTGCTCGTCCACCACGCCCAGAGAAACGCCTTGGCTCCTGTTGCACCGCCACTCGAAGAGGAGTACATCCTTTACTTCTCGGGGCGGCCGGTGGCGATTTTCAAGGGGAACATCCCGGCAGCGCTTGCCAGGACTTACCTGACCACCGACCATCTGGGCACGCCGGTGCTTGCCACGAGTGGAGCGGGGGCGCATCTCTGGGATGGAGGCTTCGAGCCCTTTGGAGCGGACTGGAACGGGGCGCAGGGGGCGGGGGTATTTCTACGTTTCCCAGGGCAGTGGGAAGATGTGACCTGGGAAAATGCTCGCCTGCGAGCCGGTTTGTATTATAACGTGCATCGCTGGTTGGACTCAGAAAGAGGCCGCTACACAAGACCCGATCCACTTGGCATGGGTGCGCGAATAGTCAACCTATTCGCGTATGTAATGTCGAATCCACTGACAGGCACAGATGTGCTTGGCTTGATACGGTTCGAAGGATTCAACCCCCAGCAGCAGAGTGAGGCGGAGCAAGCAATCCGTCAGATCCGTAATGCTTTGGAGCAACGACCCTGCTGCGCAGGATCGGACGGTCGAGCCATGGACTGGTTAAGCTACATTGACGATCCTGACTTCACCATCGTACTAGATCAGGATCTGCAGGACTGCGGAAGGACGCCTTTTGGTACAATGATTGGGGTAAAAAAGACAATTAAGGTTAGTCCTGCCGCTTGGAATTGTTGCCCCGGCGGTCGCCAGGGAATCAACAGCCTGGCCTCAACCATTCTTCATGAGGTGGGGCACGCTGCGGGTCAAAGCCCTAGACATCCTTGGGATGTCGAGCAACGCTGCTTCGGGTGCAATCCCACAGTGGGTGAACAGTAGAGATGAAACGGTCTCGATCGCTTCAATTGCTAGGCTGCGTTGCGATCTTTTTGTTCGCAGGCTGCTCTGTTGGGCTAGGTCCCCCAAGGACCTATCATGGACGTGGATTTGATATTCAGAGAGCGCAGGCAATAGAGGAAGGCTCGTCGACCGAGGCGGTGCTGACGGCTATCGGCCCACCCTACGAGATCTACGATAACGAGCACAACTCCTCGACTACCTGGGTATATGTGGAATGTGGAGAGCAGGAAGACGTAGTAAGGTTTCTTGGTGTTGTGATCCGCAGGGTCCCTGTAGCACGGTGGAGAGCGGAGGCGTTCTTAACTTTCACAGGCGGCCGTTTGACCTCGTTGCGCGTAGTACGTTCGGATCTGCTGCAGGACCTTGATCGAGGAGTAGGCGAGGGTTGCGGAGCCACGCCCAAATAGGTTCCAGCCGATTGTTCTCTGGTGACCACGGCCGACGCCCGCACCATTGTCACCACGCGCTCGGTCGATGTCCTCGACCGGGTGACCGCAGTCAGCTACTCGGGCGGGACGCCCGGAACCAGCTATGCTTACGACACGGGGCCGTTCGGGAAGGGGCGGCTGTCCTCGATCACACAGGCGGGGTACACGATCCAATACGGCTACGATCGCGCGCGCTATTTTCCGGACCGCATCCAGGTGCCGGGCCTTCTGGATTGGGATTACACCTTCGATGCGGTGGGCAACCCGCTCCAGATCGGCGATCTGCTGACCTCCCAAAACCGGACCTACGGCTATCTCGACAACCAGTACTTCCTCGCAACCCCCTGATCTCGACAGATCCCACCGGTCTTCAGGCAAGTGAGTGGCATATTCCTACTAAGGAGCAAATAGCCGAACTAACGCAGCGAGCGTGTGCACGACAAGCGTTCTTCGAAAACTACGGAGACATGCGAGAGGCCAATTGGAAACTTTCCGACAAGTTTTTCATTGCAAAGCCAACTGCGAAGCCACACGATGTGGAAAATATGGCGACAAGGAGGCCTGTGGTCTCAGTGACATGCGAGAGTGGGTACAGAGCGCGTTGCGTTCCGCCGCGAGGGCCCGGTCCCGCTCCCTCAAGGCAGCCTGCTCGGCGGCCAGCGTGCGCCGCGATCAGGGTCGCGCAACCGCTGCTCTGGCTCAGACGCCTTGCCGCGAGGGCCCGCAGCTGGTCATAGACCTGGTCGATGAGCGTGCCGAACGCCGTGCCGCTCCCTTGCCGCCAGGACCGCAGCAGCGCGGTGAGCGACTCCCCTGGTGTCTCGACGGTATCAACGAAGTCGGGCATCATCCGTCCTCCGCAGGGATATGCAGGCAGGGCTGCATCCATTTCAGAGGGACTTCAGAGGGAATAAGCCCCCTCCCCCTGCTGGTTGAAGACCGAGCGCGAAGGGCTAGACATCCGTTTCCGACTCTGGCACAATACCTGTCCCTCTCCTCGGGAAGCCCTCTCCCGGGGCTCCTCGTCGGACTCCCTGTTCTTCCAGGTCGTCCCCCGCGAGTCACGAGCAAAGGGGCTTTACACGAAATGAGGGTCAGAGTAAGATCGCGCGGTTTTGACCGTCGGAGGCCGCCCGGGCGCTGGTCCGGGGCGAGCCTACGGGTGTCTCAAGCCCACGTGGCTCAGGGGTAGAGCACTTCCTTGGTAAGGAAGGGGTCACCGGTTCAAATCCGGTCGTGGGCTCCATAGATTTTCGTCCGGTTCGTCCATCTGGGGCGGATCACCTGGATCGGAACACAACCAAGCTTGAGGAGGCACTTAGAACGCCATGGCCAAGGAGAAGTTCAATCGTTCCAAGCCGCACGTGAACGTCGGTACCATCGGTCACGTGGATCATGGGAAGACCACGCTGACGGCTGCGATTACCCGGGTCCTGGCGTCCAAGGGGCTGGCCAACTTCGTGGCGTTCGACCAGATCGACAAGGCCCCCGAGGAGCGGGAGCGCGGTATCACCATCGCGACCGCCCACGTGGAGTACCAGAGCGAGAAGCGGCACTACGCGCACGTGGACTGCCCCGGCCACGCCGACTACGTGAAGAACATGATCACCGGCGCCGCGCAGATGGACGGCGCGATCCTGGTGGTGTCGGCCGCCGACGGCCCGATGCCGCAGACCCGCGAGCACATCCTGCTGGCCCGCCAGGTGGGCGTGCCCTCGATGGTGGTGTTCATGAACAAGGTGGACATGGTTGACGATCCGGAGCTTCTCGACCTGGTCGAGCTGGAGCTTCGCGAGTTGCTGTCCTCCTACGACTTCCCGGGCGACGACATCCCGATCATCCGGGGTTCGGCTCTGAAGGCGCTGGAGAGCGGCGACGCCACCAGCGAGTGGGGCCAGAAGATCATCGAGCTGATCGACGCGGTCGACAGCTACATCCCGCTGCCGGAGCGCGCGATCGACAAGGACTTCCTGATGCCGATCGAGGACATCTTCTCGATCTCGGGCCGCGGCACGGTGGTGACGGGTCGTGTGGAGCGCGGGATCGTGAAGGTGGGCGACGAGGTCGAGATCATCGGCATCCGTCCGACGGTCAAGACGATCGTGACGGGTGTGGAGATGTTCAAGAAGCTCCTGGACCAGGGTCAGGCCGGCGACAACATCGGAGTTCTTCTTCGCGGCACGAAGAAGGACGACGTCGAGCGCGGCCAGGTTCTGGCGAAGCCGGGCTCGATCACTCCGCACACGAAGTTCAAGGGCGAGGTGTACATCCTGACGAAGGAGGAGGGCGGCCGTCACACGCCGTTCTTCAACGGCTACCGTCCGCAGTTCTACTTCCGGACGACGGACGTGACTGGGGTGGCGCAGCTTCCGGAAGGCACGGAGATGGTGATGCCTGGCGACAACGTGAACCTGGAGGTGGAGCTGATCGCTCCGATCGCCATGGAGAAGGGCGTCCGCTTCGCGATCCGCGAGGGCGGCCGCACG
>Ga0190265_10000204_pt1 | contig 55708 bp, 51 predicted proteins | sample Popmic124T_FD_133135 | JGI IMG/M metagenome (GOLD analysis project Ga0190265, IMG submission 133135) | Populus adjacent soil microbial communities from riparian zone of Indian Creek, Utah, USA - 124 T | ecosystem: Environmental > Terrestrial > Soil > Riparian zone | place: USA: Utah | collected... | reverse complement strand
GTTTCCCTGGGCTATTTCTCACTTCCCGGAATGTTACCCACGTGTTACGCACCCGTTCGCCACTGAACAACTCAATATTGCTACCAAGTTGTCCCGTTCGACTTGCATGTCTTATCCACGCCGCCAGCGTTCGTTCTGAGCCAGAATCAAACTCTCCGTAAAAATTTGGAGCCCCGAATTGCTTCGGGGACAAAGTTTGTCGAGACACTCGCTAAAGTGCCCGAAATTCTGACCATTCTTGCCTGAAACTGCGCTGTAGCCGCCGCTCTTGCGAGCCGCGACCCAATTCGCGTTCCAGGTTCGTCCGATCTTATAAATTAAGATTTCCTCGGCCTCGTCCGCCATAGCCCCGAAGGGCGGCGGCGGATCCGACGTTGGAAAAATGTTTTAATCAAAGAAATCGCCTAAATTCCAAATTGCTTTGGAACAGGCAACCCCGAATTGCTTCGGGGCTCTGACGTATAACGCACAATTCAATTTTCGCTGACTTACTTCACCTTTTGGATTTCGATAAATTCCGTCGTGATGACGAAATCCAAAATCAGACTGTCAAAGATCAACGCTCTTCTTTTAATCCGCCGGAGCTTTACGCGTAGGAGGACGTCTTTCGGTACAACGAACACACTCTAGCCAACGATTGAAACAAGCGTTGCCCTGAGCGAAGTCGAACGGGCCAAAAGAGAAGAACACTCTGGGGAACCCCCCGGAGTCCGCATTTCAGCGGGACGACAACATATTGCGTCTCGAGCCTCCGTCAAAAGAAAATTTGCACTAATCTGAGGATTTTCATTCCACAGGGAGCCCCGCCCGCGGCGGAAATGCAGCCGAACGAGTCAAAGAGAATTGAAATTTATCACTCATAGAGTGTTCTCACCAGATGTCCCATGACCGACGGACACTGCCGGTTTCCGCGCAAATGCGGCTTAAGAGTGTATCCAAGAGTTCTTCGCTTGAATTCACGTTTGCAGTAACCGCACTTGATCACATAAACGGGACCAGGCCGCGGTAGAGAGGGACGCGTCCGTGCAGGAAACGGATTATGAGGAAGCGGGCGAGCCAAATAGGGTGCATAAATCTGTCCCGTTGCGCCAAACTCGACGCGGAAGACCGGTACAAATGGTTTAGTTGAAACCTTGACCGATTGAATGCGATCCACTCGATATGTGCGGCTTTCTCGGCTTTCGACCTTCACCGCACAGAGAAGGAGATCACCGGCCCTCGACCGGCGCAACGAATACGGCTCGATCAGCCGGACCGTATTTTGATAGCCCAATTCGACGCAGAGCTGGTTCGCAGCCGCAAAGCGGACCGTTTCTAGCGGAACTCCAGCTCCCCAAACCGAAACAGTCGGGGGTGGGGACCAAATTTCGGTCGGCTCTTCACTCGGGGTGAGCGTTTCCAAAATCTGATCCTCCACGGCACCAGTGAGCCACCGGAAGAGGTTCTTTAGCTCGTCCCAAAATCCTATGAACGGTGGAAGGCTGGGCAGTTGATGCCCGAGCATGTTCTCCCATTCAGATTCCAACTCTCCTCGATTAGTCGAGTTTTCGATGAGCTCAAGGGTCGGCACGGTCACGCCTTTCGAGCCGCATTTTTCTCCCAACACTTCCCGGATAAGACCTGGTTGACTGCGGAGGTCGCTACGGCGGAAAAGATTAATAATATCGAAAAGGTCGCGAGGGCGACTTCGCTCACCCATTGCGCGAATTTTCTCTGCAAAGATTTCCTCGAACGAGTAACAGCGAACGGTTGCAGGTGAGGGCAGTTCGTCGGGAAAGGCATGAACGATTTTCCGAATAACGGACGGCCGCACAATTTTTTCTGAGGCGCTAAGGTCAAGCTTAACGCTCGCAACCATTGGCGCGTTTCGTGGGCCGCGATAGTAGACTCGTCCCTCCGTATACAAGCGGGAAGAGTGTGTCTTCAGCAATGGCTTCCGATCTTGAAAATTAATTCCAGCGGCGTCATAAACCCGCTGTAGAGTTTTTTCGAGAATGGGACCCAAGTCGTTCGCTTGAATGAGCCCGCCGGGCATCACGGTGAAATCGAGATCTTCCGAAAACCGATAGGTCTCGATGAAGCATTTCTTGAGGCAAGTCCCGCCCTTAAATACCCAAGTTGTGTTGAGCATTGGATCCGCGCCAATTCCCCACAGCAGCCATCCAAGAATATAATCCTTTTCGACGACTTCCTCGCTCAACCCCCATTCGCGAACTCGCTCTTCGATCGCCGTGCGAGCGATCATGACTTTGTTTCCGGCATAATGACGGCATTCACGCGAAGATTCCAACGTTTTGTGATTATGCCCGGTGCGCGGACCGATGGATCGAGAGCACTAAGGCCAGCGCTAATTTTTTCGCGACAAGTCTGAATTACACGAGGAGTCGAAATTCTCAGTGTCTCGGCGAGGTAACCCAACCGCTTATAAACCGTGCGGTTCCCGACTCGCTCTATATAATCTAAAAGAATATTTTCGTCACGATGCTCGCTTTCGAAATACGCGACCAGTACTTCGGCGATGTGGCGAATGCCGCCGCCAATTGTTGGGTCATTGAGAATGTCGACGATGGTCCGTGACGGATCTGTAACTTCTACTTTGGTCGGCCCGCGCCAGACAGCCTTAGTGCCGAACTTTTTCTTTGCGGAGATTGCTTTCAGTCTGAACCGCGTTCCTTGGATCTCAACGATGCGGGAGCGGATTTGGCGAGACGTCATTACCACGATGTCGCGGAATAATTGATCCGTAAAATGCCAGTATTCACATGCTGTCCAGCCACCTATATGCGCCGGCGCGAACGTCGTTGCGGCCACAACCCAAGAATCCGCTCGCCATTCAGCAGGCGATGTTGCACCCAGTGGGACGGGAGAATACAGATCGCGCCGAATGCGGCTTAACCACCCGCCAGTTGCCAAATGCGACAACAGCTTTCGTGTTCGGGCGTTGCTTAGTTTGAGTTCCTGCGACGCTTCACGAACCGAGAACGGTTTGGCAAAGGCCCTGTGGATCGCGTCAACTGCCGCTCTATTGCGGAGGCCAATTCCGGCAGGTGTCATGCGGTATACAATCACTGGAGAAGGTCACTCGCAACGGAATGTTTGTCATTGCCAGTATACCGACATATTGCATACTTACGTAAATATTCGATGTGGAAAGTGGAGAGTCTTTGCGCTCCCACGGCCATCAAAGCGAAGCGTGCTTAGCGGTGGCAGACCGGCGACGGTGTTTACTGCCGTCTGGAATGCCGCCGGTTAATTCGCCTTCAATGCCGTGCAAGCCGCCATCGCGGCGCAGCACAGCACGCTCAAGAGATTATAACTACGGTTTGGTAGAATTGATCGACCACGCCTTAATATCGAGCGCGTCGAGTCGGATTCTCCTGTCACCCACGGTTATGAAAATATATCCGCCTGTGCGTCGCGGCTTTCCTGTTCCCGCATACTCTCCAAAATAGTTACCCGTAACGGTGCCGGAATACGTTATTCCACTGTGCATTTCAATTTCCGCCGCTTTCCCTAATAGTTCATTCAATTTGGCAATGCGGCTCATCGTCGCTGCATCACTCGTAAGCTGAAAGGTTTGGTCGTCCATTGATCGTAAATACAGCCGACCCTGAAAATTTCAAATTCGGGTACGACCCTTTCCCGAGGCCTTGCCATTCCATACTGAACCCGGCAACTTTGCGAGTTTCCCAATGTCTGACGTTTGGTCCCGAGAAGAAGTCGAAGCCGCAGTAACGGATTATTTCGTCATGCTCGCGAAGGAACTTCGCGGCGAGCTGTTCAACAAAGCAGAACACAATCGAGCTTTGCAGCAGATTCTGGATTCGCGAACCCGAGGCTCAGTTGAGCGAAAACACCAAAATATCAGCGCGATTCTGATCGAGTTAGGCTACCCATATATCGACGGCTACAAACCACTTGGAAACTACCAGGAGCTGTTGCGGGCAGTGGTCGAAGACCGGCTCGCGAGCGCGGAAAGCCTAAACCAGACTGTCAATTCGGTCGTCGAAGCGCCGATCGAGGCAATTCCACAGATCGATGATCTTCTTTCGATTCAGGTTGCGCCTCCGGTTCGCGACGAAAGTGCCTCCCGGGTTTATGAAGAACCGGCCCCGAAAGCTCAACCGATTCGACGCAACTACCTTGAGATCGAGGCTCGCAATCAATCCCTTGGCCGCGCGGGGGAAGATCCCGTCCTTCGTTTCGAACACGAGCGACTAACGCGAATGGGCGAGCGAACACTCGCGGGCCGAGTTCAGCCTGTTTCGAAAACGCTCGGCGATCACCTGGGCTATGACATCGTTTCGTTCGAAGCGGATGGGCGAGAACGTCTAATTGAAGTGAAGACAACCCGATTCGGAGCGATGACGCCGTTTTTTGCAACCCGAAATGAAGTGACTGTTTCTGCGAAGCGCGACACTCAATACCAACTTTACCGCCTGTTCAGTTTCCGCTCGCAACCGCGTCTCTTTGCATTGCCCGGTTCGCTCCGTAATTCCTGCCGCCTCGATCCCGCAAATTATTCGGCAATTCCGTATTAGACTGCCACGTTGGCCGCACTACAGTCTCCACCTTGATTTTCCTTCAAAAGCCCCAACACTTTGAAAGTATGCGGCCAGTAATTCAAGAACATTTGCCGCGAGACCCGCTGATCTACTCCGCTATTAAGTTGAGATGTTTTTAGTTCAAGCCCGCAGATCCTTATGCGACGTCACTGCGGCTTTTGTCCGAAGGGGAATTGGGAAGGACTACTGGGGCAGTCGTCAACGCATTGGAGATCGATGTCCTTTCTTCATTAGACAGGTTTTTCATCTCAAGAAAGGCATTTAACACCTTTCGGAGAGTGCTCTCTTGGAGATCAACTGGTGATTTATATTTTCTGTCAACTTCCTGCAAGACGGAATCTTTTGTGGGTCTCTGAAGCAGCTCACCTCGGAGATTAGAGAGCGCCGCCATACTAGCCTCAGAATTCGTTTTCAATTCCGCGTTGGCCGTGCTCATTGCAGAGGTTAATTCGGTGTATTGGGCCTCCACCCACTGACGAAGGAGTGCGATCGGGGGCTCGTACTCTCGCCGCGCCTCCTGTAAGATTTCTTCAGGAGGCTTGAGTGACACAAGTTCATACGTTTCCTTCAATGCATTTAGATCCTTCTCCACTTGTGCCATAAGCTCTATTTTGATCCGCTCTCCATCCTTTCGAACCCTCCAATTCTGATAAATGGTGCTGCCAGCGGATATCGCAATTACAATAGTGACCATTACGTTGAGTATCGTGACCCAGCCGTTAAGCAGCGAAATAACTCGATCTGCTTCCCCCGGGGCATGCTGGGGAACCAGCGTCTGCGTGCGTACTGGTTGCGGTTCCGAGGTAGGTTGCTGTGAACGGAGGGTACTAGTGAAAATTAAGAAACCCAAAACGCTCACAAGAAGTGCCACGGTCTTCTTAAGGCCACCTAAAGCGCAGAAAAGTAAAAATGGATTCATAGCCTAAGGCATTCCCTATCTCGGTGGTGGTGAGTCGAGCCGGATTTCAACAACCGGACCTACCAGCCAAAAGACATATTTTCGGTCGAAATACGAAATGGCGGCATAAAACACAACGCCAGCGATAGCCGACATGAACAAAGCCGCAAACATCCGGGCAAATTCAAAATGATAGGAGGCAACGAGGATAACATATCCGATACCCTTATTGGCGCCTACAAACTCTCCGACAATCGCCCCGACGATCGAAAGGGAAGAAGACACTTTCAAGGCGGAAAAGATGTACGGCGCGGCCCTTTGAAAACGGAGCTTGAGTAGCATTTGAGTCTTCGATGCGCCGTAGATCCGAAAAAGATCCTCCTCGCCTTCCTCAAGTGCGTTGAACCCCTTGAGTGAGTTAACCAGAGCAGGAAAAAAGCAAATCAATGCTGCGGCAGCAACCTTGGGGGCCATGCCGGTTCCGAACCAAATCAGCAACAAAGGAGCCATAGCAACGATTGGCGTCGTTTTGAGAGCTATCGCGAAGGGCATAATAGCCCTGTCTAAGTGCCGGATATACAACATGCATACGGAAAGGGCAATCGCGCAAACGTTCGCGATCAAGAAGCCCAGAAGCGCTTCAGAGACAGTAACGGCAGTGTGTGTTGCAAGTGAACTAAAATTGTAAATAATTTCTGCGAAGATTTGCGATGGCGTTGGAAGCAGGTACGCGGGGACCTTAAAGAAACGGCAAATGCCCTCCCACAGAAGGAGGCCACCGATCCCCACTCCGACCGACGGCATGGCGTGGGAGATCTTCACTTCATCTCCTCAATCAGCCGCCGAATCGATTTTTGGTATTCAAAGAATTGACTATTTAGCCTAGTGAGCGCGTCGCGATTTTCGCCTAATTCGATGTGCACAATCTTTCGTATCTTTGCCGGACGAGAGCCGAGAATAATGATCTCCTCTGCGAGAAAAATTGCCTCTTCGATTGAGTGCGTCACGAAAAGTATCGTGAGGTCGAACTTCTGCCAAAGCTCCCGAACCTTCTGATTTAACTTGTCCCGGGTTATCCCATCCAATGCACCGAAAGGTTCGTCAAGAAACAGGAAGGAAGGTTCGGTTACCAAGGCCCGCACCAGGCCAACGCGTTGTTGCATTCCTCCGGAGAGTTGCCTGGGAAGCTTGTCGGAGTCGCCATTGAGGTCTACGATAGATAGGAGGTCAGTTGCGTGATGTCGTCGTTTAGGCGTGTTTGAGTTCTTGAAGAGCTCCAACGGCAACAACACGTTCTCCAGCGTGGTTCGCCATGGGAGAAGCGTTGGGGATTGGAACGCAAATCCAACGGAGCCTTGTCTTCGAGCGATACTTGGGTGAATTCCGTCGAGCGTCACAACGCCTGCAGTGGGGTGGATTAGGCCGGCGGCGGCCTTCAAAAATGTTGTTTTGCCACAGCCGGACGGCCCTAGCACAGCGACGAGAGTTCCGCTTGGAAATGAACAAGTAATTTCGTCAAGAACCAAATAATCATCAAACGAATGACTTAGTCTGTCGATGAAAATGCCTGTTCTTTGGCTCTCGCTCATTTCTTTGAAACCGGAAGAAAATCGACGCGAAAAGCCACTGAGAGGTCAACATCGCCCTTTAGGAAACCGCCGTCGCGCAAAAGAGCGTGCATTCCTTTCCATACCGACAATTCCATAGATCCAATGGGCTGATCGCCCGTAACGACAAGCGGATAGCTAGCGTCGAGCATCCGTCGTTCATGTTCCCTAGTTAACTGCTCACCGTACTTCAGCGTGTAGGTTATCGCTGTATCTCTGTCTGCAAAAGACTTGTTCCACCCTTCAACCGTTGCTTGAACCACGCCCGCAACTAAATCAGGGCGTGTGCGCAGCACTTCCTCGGTGGTGAATAGAACGTCGGCGTAAAGTTGGACGCCATACGTCTCGGGCCATATTAGGTTAACGGGAAAGCCTTTTTCTTCCGCAGTAATGGGCTCGTTGATCGAATATCCAGGCCAAACGTCAACCTGCTTGGTAAGGAGAAGGGAAATATCAAACTTCACGGGAACCTCCGTTAGCAATGATGGCGAAATGCCTGTTTTACGTAGCATGGCTCGATACGTGAGCTCTTCGTTGCCGCCGAGCTTGACGCCGATTTTCCTTCCGAGAAAATCCTCTACTTTGCCGATTCCGGAATCTTTTAACGAAAATAGGACGAAGGGGCTCTTACGAAAGATGCACGCCACGGCCACTACCGGTATTCCTTTTTCTCGCGCAATAAGAATCTGGTCTGCCCCCGTGACCCCGAAAAGATCGGATCGCGAAGCTACCATTTGGATGGCCGGGTAATCGACCCCGCCTGGGAGAAGTGTAACTTCAAGGCCCTCTTGGGAATAAAGGCCAGCTTCTTTTGCGTAATAGAATCCCGCGAACTGTGCCTGATGGAGCCACTTAAGCCTAATGCTAACGGGCGTCGTACCGTCGGCGGGTTTTCTCTGGCAATTGGCCGCTAGGAAACTACACAGCAAGACAAGCACAACCAAAAAACTACGAGCGAGGATTTTGGCTGCGCGATTTGCTGATGCAAGATCTGCCCGCTGGGTAAGGGGTCTTTTCATGGGGAGAAGTCGGGCCGATTCTGAATAATCCCCAGAAGTCGTCAAGTGGAAAATTTCAACCCTCCTTCGCTTCAAGCGAAGTCGGCCGGACGGAAGCCGTTACGATGCGCTACCCCGAAGACATCGCGGCCGCGCAGCGCACTACGCGATCGGGACTTGAGTGTTGCGCTGGCGCCGGGATGCCCAGGCTGTCGAAGACGGTGCGCGTGGCGTCGCAGCGAGGCTACGCGAAGGCGGAGGGATGATCTGCCTGCGCCGAGGCTCCGGCGTGACAGGGGATGGCGGATTGATTGCGGGCTATCGTCTCGCCGGGCGCGGGGCGATGCCGAGGCTTTTTCGATCGCGGCCGAATCAATTGAAAGTAGGAATTAAGAAGCAGGAAGGAGGAAGGGAAAGATGGATGCTACTGCGTGTCGGACGAGGGATGATCCGCCTTCGGCGAGGCTACGGCGTGACAAGAGATGGCGGATTGATTGCGGGCTATCGTCTCGCCGGGCGCGGGGCGATGCCGAGGGCTTTTTCGATTGCGGCCGGATCGTAAACTTTTCCGCCTTTGATCACGGTGGTAATGTTGCGGGTGTCGCGAATGTTCTTCGCAGGGTCGCCATCAATGAGGATCATGTCGGCCAGTTTTCCGGCGGTATAGGCATTGGCCAAAAGCCTCTCGCCGCCAAAGCCATGCGCAGAGTGTTAATGCCCTCACAGTGGCATCGATGCATCGTAAGCTGCTTACGATAGGTGGCCTTTGGCCTGTACTTTCAATGAACTTGGCGGGGTTCAGTGATCCCCGCCCCATAGCGCAACACGAGAATCAAAAATCACGCCTCTATCGATACATCGTAACCGGCTTACGATGCATCTCAATCGTCTGTCCTGGATGGCACCGGATACTGGGGTGAGGTGGCGCTAAGGCCGTTTGGCATCGGGCTTCCGGAGGAGGGCCAGCGTTTTGCGATTGATCTTCGGAGGCGGCTTGTCCTCTTTTTGAGCCGCGCGTTTCGCTTCCCGGATCGCCACCAAGAGTTTGGCCTGCTGTCCGGTCAGTTCACGACGGCCGGCTTGCCCGCCGCGTTTCCCGATCTCGGCGAAATACTCGCGAACCTGGCGAGGTAGAGTGATTCGTTCGGGAGGCAACTGGGTTATCGTAACCGGCTTATGATGGGACCGACAAGGTCGAAAGAGGATGGGGCGGGCTAAACGAAGGTGGAGGGGTGTAAATGAAGGATTAAGGAGGATCCGCTTTCGCCGAGGCTTCCATCTCTGCCAGGCTACGACGTGACAAGACGGCGTGACAAGAGATGGCGGAGTGATTGCGGGTTATCGTCGCGCCGGGCGAGGGGCGATGCCGAGGGCTTTTTCGATCGCGGTGGGATCGTAAACCTTTCCGCCCTTGATCACGGTGGTGATGTTGCGGGTGTCGCGAATGTTCTTCGCCGGGTCGCCCTCGATGAGGACTATGTCGGCCAGTTTTCCCGAGGCGATGATGCCGAGGTCTTTCGTTACGCCCATTACTTGGGATGGCGTTAGCGTGGCCATGCGCAAGACTTCAGGGGCGGGGATGCCGGCGCGCACGTAAAGCTCGAGCTCGTAATGCAGGCTGTAACCGGGGAGGGCGTCGGTTCCGGGGATGATGGTGATGCCGGCGTCGGATACGGCTTTCAGCAAGCGCAGCATCGCCGGGAAGGCTTCGCGGTAGGTGGCGGCTTTATCGGTGGGAACTTCGAGCGCGCCGCTGCGCATCACGCGTCGGATCTGCGGCGGGAACCGCGGCACGATGTCTTCCAGGCCGGGCGTAACGGCGCTCGGGTCGCCGCAGAAGAGCCCTTCAAACAGATTCATGGTCGGATCGAGGACGGTGTGATGGTCCTTGAGGAACTTGATGAACTCGCGCACGGCCGGTTTGTCCGGGGTAAACTCGCGGGCGTGCTCGGCCACTTTGATGAAGCGATCGCGATTGCGCGTCTCCTTTACTTCGGGGAAAAGAAAATTCAGTTCGATGAAATTGAAGTGCTGGATTTCATCAGCCCCGTTCTCGACGAATTGGCGTGCGGACATGAACGCCGGAACGTGCCCGCTTACGCGCATCCCTCGCGCGTGCGCACGATCGGCGATGATCGGGACGAGCTCCGGTTTGATGGACGAATAAATCTTGATTTGGACGTAACCGTGATCGGCATGCCAATCGACGAGCTCAATCGCTTTCTCGGCCGTGTCGGCCCGCATCTTGGTGGGCCCGGCAAACTCTCCCGTGCCATCGATGATTCCCGCTTTCAAAACACGAGGACCGAGCTCGCTCCCGTCGTCGTAGCGCGCGATGCGTTGCGGGAAGGTGTCGGTGTCGTTGGCCATATCGCGCGCGCTGGTCACGCCGTTGGCGAGATCGAGGGCGCCGCCTTCGGAATCGGCTAGATGCTGGTGGTTGTCCCACAACCCGGGCATCAAAAAGCGGCCTTTCGCGTCGATGATCTCGGCGCCGTCGGATGGCTTGATGCCGGCATCGGGTCCTACCCGGACGATGCGATCACCGCGCACCAGCACGGTGGTTCCCGGCGTAACGCTGAGATCGCGTGGATCGAACAGGCGAGCGTTGCGGATAACGAGGTCACCACTCGGCTGGTGGGCGAGGGCGCGAGCGATGCGCTCCGACCAGGCGGCAGTCGTCTTTTCCTGAGCCGCTAGCAATTGTGGGATCGCGGGCTCTAATCCCTCGGGCACAACAGAAAACCAGGATGAAACCGACGACGCGGTGCCTTCGCGATCGAGCCAGATCGATTGCGGGGTGAAGCTGAGTCCGGTGATGCGGTACTCAGTGAATTCGCCTTTGTCAGTCTTTGCTTTTCCGGCCTCCTCGATGCTCGTCTCGCCCGCGGGCAGCAGCGCCAGTTTGCGGCCGGGCGCTTTCAACAAGGCGCGCGCGAGCACACTCCCGAATTCCGGAGGCGCGTTGAGCGGCAGATAGAACGCCTTGCCCGTCACCGCCTGATCGCCTTTTTCGCTGCGATTTTTCCAGCTCGCTTTGCCGCCCTTCAATTCGAAGCGCTCTTCGACGGCGGCTTTCATGTAATCGTTGCCGCGACCTTCGTATTCGATCGGCAGGCCGTCGGCATCGAGTTTCCAGGTGGCAATGATGTGATCGCCGCGGCCGCGATCGTTGTAGGAATATTCGACGCGCACCGCGCCGTCAGGTTCTATCCGGACCATTTGGGTCCCCGCCGGGTTACCCTGGATGAGGATCTTGTCCGTGCGCTGCTCAGCCGCGAACGCTTGCGCAACTCCAGCCAGTGCCAGGGCGAGGACAACGATGCGGGTGATGTGCATTGGCTTGAGCGTATCTTTGCTCGTGCGATGACTTTCGGTCAACTCTACTGAGAGGCCTCACACGGAGGACACAAAGGGACACAGAGGAGTTTGGTTCCCATCCTTCAGACGTGGTGAACCTTTGCGGTCGTGGTGTGATGCGATGAATGCCGACTATTGCTCGACGTGGTCCACGGGGCGGTGCAAAATCCCGGGCATGAATCCACTTTCGAATTTCGTCAGCCTTCACCCTTACTTCAAAGCTCACCCGGGAAAACTCGACGCGATCAAGGCCGCGTTTCCGGCGTTCATTGAGAAAACGGCGGGCGAAGAGAAGAATCTTTTCTATGGATTCACCATCAACGGCGATGAAATTTTCTGCCGCGAAGGCTATGCGGATGCCGAAGGCCTTCTCGCCCACTTGGACCACGTGGGCGCGATGCTGGCGGAGGCGCTCAAGATGGCCGATTTGACGCGCGTGGAAGTGCACGGCCCAGCAGGGGAGCTGGAGAAGCTGAGGAAACCGCTCGCGCACCTCAATCCCGTGTGGTTCGCCGCCGACCTGGAACGGAGTTGATGTGATCAGTGACCAGTGACTAGTGATCGATAATCAGCGGAGAGCGTCCAAACGGTGAACTCGGACCGACTCATCAACGTCGCTGATTACGCGCGGGCCGCGCGCGGCAAGCTTTCGAAGGATGTTTGTGACTACTTTGAGGGCGGAGCCCAGGATGAGATCACGCTGCGGGAGAACACCGCTGGGTGGGAACGGCTGAAGCTTTATTACCGGGTTCTCGCGGGAGTGGGGGAACGCGATCTGACCACGACGGTCCTCGGTCAATCCATCTCGATGCCGATCGTGGTGGCGCCGACCTCGTTTCATAAACTAGCGTGCGAAGCGGGAGAGGTCGCGACCGCAAGAGCAGCCAAGGCGGCTGGGACGTTGTTTATTCTCGGTTTGCTCTCGAATGCAGCGATGGAGCCGGTCTTTGCGGAGGCGGCGAGGCCGCGCTGGTTCCAGCTCTATCTCTACAAGGATCGGGCGATCACGCTTGATTTCGTGCAACGAGCCGAGGCCGCCGGGGCGGAGGCGATCGTCCTGACCGTTGATGCGCCCGGGCCGGGGACGCGCGAGCGCGATGCCCGGAACAATTTTCGATTGCCGGACGATATGGCGGTGGAAAACCTGGCGCCGCTGGGAAAGGGGACGTTTCCAGAAGTGACCGGTTCGGGTCTTGGCGACTACCTCAGAGCCAATTTCAAAGAAGGTCTCGGCTTTGATGATCTGGATTGGTTATGCGGGTCGACGCGATTGCCGGTGGTGGTGAAAGGCGTGTGCCGCGGCGATGACGCGCGCCGGGCGGCGGAGCATGGGGCGAAAGCGGTGGTGGTCTCGAATTACGGCGGGCGCCAGCTCGATACCGCGGCCGCCACCTGCGAAGCGCTGCCGCACGTGGTCGAGGCTGCGGGCGATCGGTGCGAGATCTACGTCGATGGCGGGATTCGGCGCGGCAGCGATGTCTTGAAGGCGATTGCGCTCGGCGCGCGAGCGGTGCTGGTGGGCCGGCCAGTTCTGTGGGGATTATGCGTCGCCGGCGAAGAAGGCGCCGTGCAGGTCCTTGAGATTTTGCGGCGCGAACTTGACGAAGCGATGCGGCTTTGCGGCTGTACGACGCTGGGCGATATAGGCCCATGGTTGTTGGCGCCTTAGGGAGCCTTCATCGGCCTGGCGGGGTTGGCGGCGGAGACGCTCACCATTCCGTCGCCCCTGCCGGGGCTCACCATATTTTGGATCGATTAATCCGGTGGTTTGCACCACCGGCTAATTTCCGTGACGCCTCCGGCGTCGGCCCTTGAACGGTGACGGTAATCGCGCGCCAACGCATTCCTGACGGGGCTCGCGGCCGGCGCCAGGGTTTTGATGACGAGCCGAGTTTTTCTATGTAAGATTTTCTCGTGATCGAGAGAAGCGACACCGCTCCCAAGGAGCAGGCGAAGCCGTCGCCTTCGAACGGGTCGACTTCGGTTGAAGGACTGCGACGGCCGAAGCGCGTGCCTGGGCTGCCGCTTTTGGGCAACACGTTCCAGTTCCTGGGCGATACAAGCGGTTTGATCGCCCGATCCTACAAGCGTTTCGGCCCGGTGTTCCGGCTCCGGGCGCTCTGGCTGAAGTACACGGTCATCGGCGGCGTCGAGGCCCGGGATTTTCTTAATAGCGGCGAGGCCGAGAAACATCTCTCACGTCGCAAGATCTTCGATGCCGTGGGCGAACAACTGGGCAGTGCCGATTTTGTTCTCGGGCAATCGGGGGACCTGCATTTGCGCTTCCGGCGAGTGCTTTCGCTGGTTTACTCCCGCGAAGTGGCGTCGGCCTTTGTGCCGGACTTTATCGCCGCAGTCCAGGAGGAGATCATGTCCTGGCGGGCCGGCGACACGCGGGTGGTGATGCCGGAGATCAAATTTCTTTCGTTCGATCTCTACTGCCGCGTGATGTGCGGCGGCTCACTCCGGCAGCATTACCGCGATTGCCTGTTGGTGACGGAGTACAACATGAATGTAGGCGGCCGGGTCTGGCCGTTTTTCCTCTACAAAATGCCGTGGTACCAGGCGGCCCGGCGGCGGGTCTTGAAACTGATGTGGGGGATGGTCCTCCAACGCCGTGCGGAACCCCCGCCTCCCGATCGCCCGCCTACGCTCCTGGATACACTGCTTCGGGTCACAGACCGGGCGGGCCAACGGCTTTCCGACGATGAAGCGGTCTGTTATTCCATGTATGGATTTGCCGGGAGCGCCTCTTACATGAGCCGGCTGATTGGGTTCATGCTCTACGAAATCCTGAAGCACCCGGAGCTGAGGAAAACGCTGGTGGCCGAGGTCGACTCCGCTTTCGCCCGCGGGCTCCGGGACGCGTCCGATGTGCGCCAGATGACGCAGCTTCGGGCCGTCTATCATGAGTCGCTTCGTTTCCATCCGGTCTCGCAAGGGATGCCTTTTTATGCCGATGAAGATTTCGCTTTTGCGGGCAAGAAGATTTGCAAGGGCGATATCGCGGTGTTGTCGCAAGTGCCGATGAGCTTTTCGGAGTGTCCGTTCCACAAGCCACACGAGTTCGATCACACCCGCTGCCTCGAACCGAGAAACGAGCATAAAAGCACGTCGTTCCATCCTTTCGGCATCGGCCACCGCACCTGCACGGCCATGGGGTTGGTGGAACTAATGACGCTGACCATGGTGGCCACGTTGTTGCACGAGTTGGACTTTGATCTGTTTCCGAATGACTACCGCCTCAAACTCAAGGTAAAGCCATTACCCGCTCCCGATGATAACTTCCGGATTCGCGTCCGCGGACGGCGTGCGCCCGAAGTCCGCCTCGCGCCCAAGCATCAGTACGCCGAGGAATATATTGTCGCGGCATTTCCCGGGGCCGAGGACCCGGATCTCCGGCGAGCGATCGCGGCAGCCGAGGTCAAGACCTTCGAGCCAGGAAAGACGATCGTTGCCGAAGAGGAGCCCGCTGACGCCTTTTACATTATCGCCAGCGGTTCGGTCGATGTGTTCAAGCGGATGGATGAAGGCGAAGTGCGCGTCGCCCGGTTGGAGCGCGGGCAATATTTTGGCGAGATCGGCCTCTTGCAGAATACCACTCGCACCGCCACGGTGCGGGCCGCTTCCGACGCGCCGGCGACGGTGATGATCCTGACCCAGGAAGTCTTTCTCGACCTGGTGGAAACGCTGGATTTGGACAGCGACGAGATCGGGCGATTGATGCGGAAGCGAATCTCGACGAACCAACTGATCGAAGCGGTCCGCCGTCTGAGCGCGGATGAGCTCGTCAAGCTGCTGCCGGAGTTCCAGGTGCGGACAATCGCTCCCGGCACAACCATTATCCGAGAAGGGGAAGCGGCGGACGCTTTTTACATTCTCGATGCCGGCGAAGTCACGATCACAGCGACGAAGGACGGCGCCGAACAACTGATCGGAGTGTTAACGCCGGGAAGCTACTTTGGAGAATTAGGCTTGCTCAGCGGGCAGCCACGCGCGGCGACTGTTAAAGCATCGGGGCCAGCCGACGTGGTGGTCCTGCGCACCGACAAAGCCGGTTTTGAGAATCTGATTTCAGAGGTTCCCGATCCTCGCACCGACCTCGCGGCAGCTCTGATGGAGCGCCTGAAAGACGCAGGCGAGGGGTCGCCGCGGCGATCCAAAGTCTAGTAACCCCGAAAGCTTTCAGCGCTGTAGTTCCAGGTTCAGATTGTTGTCCGCGCATCATGACCACCGGCAACAAACACGATTCCGTGACTCCACGACCTGCGGCCGATCGGCTCGCTCACATTGACACTCTGCGGGCCCTCGCGGCGCTGTTGGTCGCCTGCGCGCATGTGTGGGAGGGATTTCTTCCTCTCGCGCGACAAAGCGACAACGCAGTCGGCAAGAGCTGGCCCCGGTATTTTGACTTCGGGATCACCGGGGTGGTGCTGTTCTTTGCCATCAGCGGGTTCGTGATCTATGGGACGTTGCGCGGGCCGCGGGAGCAGGTCGGACGCCGTTTTGTTATTACCCGGTTCTTCCGGTTGTTCCCGGCCTACTGGGTTTCGGTGGCCGCAGGGCTGATCTTCATCTGGTGGTGGCAGGGCTGGCCGATCACGTGGCAAGTGGTTGCAGCCAACGCCACGATGATGCCGGATCTATTCGGGCAACCGCCGATCATGGGGCTTTACTGGACCCTGGGGACCGAACTCGTTTTTTATCTCTCCTGCTGGCTGATCTGGCGCTTCGGCTGGCTCGAGAACTCGCGCTTCCTTGCCGGCCTGGTCGTGACCCTGTCGCTCGCCTGGCTCGCCGTGAAAGGCGCGAAGCAGCTGGGTGTCGTGCCGGACGACGTTTCAGCCGCCTGGAAAAATCTGCCGCGCCATCTGGCGATCATGTTTTGGGGCGCTTATTTCCGAATTGTTTATGACGAAACGAAGGGCTTTCGTGAATCGGTCAGGAGCAACCGGAAGGTCCTGGTCCTCGTTGCGCTTACGGTCTTGCTCCTGTCCATCGGCGGGTCCCGGCAATTCCGCTTCTTCATTCACCCGGACCGAAATTGGTTTTCGCCATATGTGGTCGCTCCTCTCCTTTTTTGGGTCTGGGTCGCCTGGCTGGGAGTGCAGAACAAGGCGGTGGCCTGGCTCGGACGAATCAGCTATTCCATCTATCTCTTTCATCCCGCGGTAATGACGCCGCTGGTCGGCTGGATCGCCTTGGAAGCGTCCGCCACTCTGCGCGGATGGCCGCTATTTCTCTACGTAATCTCGACTCTCTTGCTCACCATCCTGGTCAGCGCGGGGGTTTACTATGCGGTCGAATTGCCGGCCATTGCCTGCGGAAAACGATTGGCTGGGCGCCGCGCGACCGACCCTGGCATTCAGGCCGCGCCGTGATTCCGATCGCTCACGCGGTTACCTGACGAAAGGCTGCCAGGAACGCTTCCATTTCGGTTTTCTTGCCGATGGTGAGGCGCATGTGGTTCGGCAGGGCGGGGAATAATCGGCCGACCATCATGTTACGCTGCTTCAAGGCCTGGATCAGCGGAACCACCGGCCGGTTTACGTTGAACATGATGAAATTGGCCTGCGACGGGATTTGTTTGTAGCCCATTTTGTCGAGCTCACCGATCACGAAGGCTCTGGCTTCGGCATTCAGACGGCGGCCATTCGCGAGTTGATCGGGGTCATTCAGATTGGCGATCGCGGCAACGAGCGCCATGATATTGACGCTGTCCCAGAGTTGATGCGGGCGCATCCGCTCGATCGTCTCGCGTTGGGCGACGCAATATCCGCAGCGCATGCCCGCCATCCCGTAGATTTTCGAGAACGTGCGCGCGACGATCAAATTCGGGTGGTCCTTGATCAACGGGACCACGCTCTCGTAGTCGGGACTATCAACGTAGTGATGGTACGCTTCGTCGACCAGGACCGCAGTCGTGCGCGGTGTTTTCTTGAGAAACTCGCGCACTTCATCCTTGGGCGTGAGGCTGGCGGTCGGATTGTTCGGGTTACAGACATAAATGAGCCCGTCCTTGGCCGCGGCGGCCATTTTGGGAAGATCGTGAGCGAAGCGCGAATCGAGCGGGATTTTCACCGTCTCAGCGCCACGAAGGCCCGCGTGCTGGATGATGGCTTCGAAGGTCGGATCGGCCACCACCAATTTTCCGCGCCCGGCGGTCCCATTCTTTCCGCTCGCGGCCGGCCCGGTAAAAGTCGCGGCGCAAATCTTGAGAATCTCGCCGGAGCCCGCACCCAGGAGAATTTGGTCGGCGTTGACGCCGTCGTTTTTGGCGAGCGCCTCGATCAGCAGGTCGGCATGTTCATCGGGATAGCGGCAGGCCAGACCGAAGGCGTCATTCATTGCTTTCAGCGCCTTTGGCGAAGGACCATAGGGATTCTCGTTCGAGCTCAAGCGCACGATCGCTCCGGTGGATCCCGGCGATGCCGCGGCTGGAGCGGAGTCAGGTGGCGCGGCAAAGGAAAGTGCCGGTCTGGTGACGGCGATCGCCGCTCCAGCGCCGAGCAGCCGGGCAAAATTACGCCGAGAAATAGAGATGGTGTTCATGGAATTTTACGGAGCCTCCTGAATGCGATTGTTACGAGGTCGCGCGATCGAATGCCAGACCGAAGTGTGCTGAGAGTGACGAATGACGAATGGCTGTGCGGGCCGGCCTTGCTCAGGCGATCGCTTTTACTCATCGTTGAAGGATGACGATTGTGGCACGTTCAAGTTCGCCATGATTTGGCGGAAAACTGTTGAGTCGTGGAAATTTCTCGCGGAATCAGTTACGGACATTAGGCGGCGACAAATCCTGAGCCGATGAAGGAAGACAATACTGAACCCGCGCCCGCTCCCGTCGCGAATCCGGCGGATGTCGAGTCGATCGATGCCATTATCACTGCGTCCTACGATGTGATCTCAGGACCGGCGGGGCAAAAACGGGACTGGGATCGGGAGCGTTCGTTGTTCATTCCCGGGGCGCGCTTGATTCCGACAACCAGGGCTGCCGGCGAGATGAATCCGAACCGCGCAATCACAGTCAATTGTCCTGGACATCGACGGCTTCATCGAACGGTCCCGCGATTATCTGGAGCAGAACGGATTCTTCGAACGGGAGATTGCGCGCCGGACGGAGCAGTTCGGCCAGATCGCGCATGTCTGGAGCACCTACGAGTCGCGGCACAAGGAAGACGATCCCGAACCGTTCATGCGCGGGATTAACAGCATCCAGTTGCTGTATCATGACAGTCGCTGGTGGATCGTCACCGTCTATTGGCAGCACGAGAGCGTCGAGGATCCGGTTTCCGCGAAGTACCTCCCGTAGCCGGGATCGGCGACCAGCGAATGCTCAGGTGTTTTCGGAAGCCGGAGGTTCTTCACCCGAGGCTGGCGGCTGCACCGCGGCGTAGAGGGCGCCATAGAGCTGATCCAAACGGACCGGCTTTATCAGCACGGCCAGCGCGCCGGAGCCCGCAATGTCCTTCGGCGACCCGGAGACGAGAATGACCCGCGCGTCCGGATATTTGGCGACGATGTTGCGGCAGGCGGTCGCACCGTTGAGTTTCGGCATCTGGTAATCCATGAGGACGACGTCCGGGCGATGCCGGCCGTAGGCATGGATGGCCTCCAAGCCGGAGGCGACCACCTCCACCACTTCGTGCTGGCAAAAGCGAACCAGTTCGGCCAACGACGTGCCCACGCTCTTCTGATCGTCGGCAATCAACACGCGCATACTCAGTTTGCAGAACTTTCCATGCCAGCACCTCGATTACCGCAGGGCCCGCAAACGAACATCCGCCATTCCACAACTTTGAAAACCTAGCGCGCAATAAACGTCCGACACGGCGACGGGGTTGCCGGCTATTTCCGGCGGTATTTTTCCTTGTACTTGTCGCGCAGCCGAGTCTGGCGATTGGCGAGGTCGATTCGCCGCCCATCGATGTAGGCCGCTTCGACCTGGGTAGGAAGATCAAGCGGGTCGCCGTTCGTGACGATGAGCGTAGCGGCTTTTCCGGTCTCCAATGTCCCCAACTGATCGCCGACTCCTAGAAGCTGCGCTGGATAAAGAGTGACCGCTTTCAGGGCTTCCTCTTTGGGCAAGCCGAAGGCGGAGGCCATCGACGCTTCGTAAGGCAGATTCCGTTCGTGCGCTGCTTCCGAATTGCGACCGGCCGTCGCAATGCAGAATCGCACCCCGGCTTCATGCAATTTGGCGGCGTTGGCAAAGGCGGCATCGTAGCCATCGTCGCGCCGCAAGGGCAGGGCGGTGGCCAGAGCGATAATCACAGGCGTGTCGGTTTCTTTCAACTGGGATGCCATCCGCCATGCGTCGTGGCCGCCCACCAGAACAATCTTCAGTTCCGCTCCTTTCGCCCACGCCAGGGCCGCTTCGATCTGCGCGACTGTGTCCGCATGGACAAACAGGGGCAGCTTGCCGTCGAAAACCGGGATAAGTGCTTCCCATCTGAGGTCCGATTTGAAACCCGCGGTGGCGGTTTTTCGGGCCTGCCAATAAGAGCGCGCGATTTGGAAAGTATCTCTGATGAGCTTGTGCGCTTTATCGATCTCCTTCTGCTGGTCCTTGACGGATTTCCGCGCCCGCGGGTCGCGGTTAATGGTCAGGTTAGGCCACCGCAGATGCATGGCGGCCGGCGAACGCACGGTCATTCCTTCCGGGGTCCACCCATCGAGTTGGATAACCGCGGATTGGCCCGACACAATACCACCCTCGGGCACGGAATGGGCCACGAGAATACCGTTGCTCCGGGCCACCGGAAGCAACTCGCTATCAGGATTGATGCTGATGACGCTGAGGACATTTGGGTTGATTGCGCCGGACTCCGCGATATCGATCGTCGCTCGAGCGGCGCTGATTTCAGTTAGTCCCAGGGCGCTATTTGCGCTGATGAGGCCCGGGTAAACATGCTTGCCTGTGACATCGATCACTTCCGCCCCCTCGGGAATCGTAAGGCTCGCTCCAAGCGCCGTGATCTTACCCTTATCAAAGACGATTGTTCCCCCGGCAATCTCCGGCCCGCTCACCGGGTGGATCGTTGCGCCTTTCAGAGCAATCGGCTTGGTTTGAGGCGGCGCCGGGATGAGGTCGGAGGCAGCGGCGTTGGACAGCAATCCAAGAAAAATGAGAGCGCGGAGTGATGCTGCTCTGGGGAGCACACGCGCCTCGCGTGTGGATGTCGGCGCCCTCGCCGACATGTGGAGCGGATTGTCGAGCCTGAAAGAGGAAAGTTCGTTTCGGCGAGGGCGCCGAAACCAGCACGCGAGGGCGCGTGCGCTCCCCGATACAGAATTGTCGCGGCAGCTGCTATTCATGTTCTTCCGTGCAGGAATGCTTGCCTCTTCCGTTGCCATAGAGCGCTTCGAGATCGCGGGCGCGGTGCTTCTCGCGAGCAGCAGGCTTTTCTTTCTCGCCCGGCTTGTCTTTGGAATCGTCCTCCTTGCCCGAGCCCAGCTCTTTCATCCGCTCGGGCAGCGCCTTCTGGACCAGCGCCTGATGTTGCGCCGCGAAGGTCTTTCGAGCTTCGGCGTCTTCGACGCGATCGAAATATTTTCGCCCGTCAACCCAGGTCTGCTTCACGGTCGAGTAGTTGGAAAGCGGGTTGCCGCTCCAAATGACAAAATCCGCATCCTTGCCCGGTTCGAGCGAGCCAGTCCGGGCGTCGATCTGCAATTGTTTCGCAGGATAAATTGTCACCAGCTTCAATGCTTCCTCGGGTGACAGGCCGCCGTATTTTGTCGACTTGCCCGCTTCCGTATTCAGCCTTCGCGCGAGATCGTCGCTGTCGGAGTTCACCGAGGTGAGCACGCCTTGGCCGTGCATCATGGCCGGATTGTCTGGGATGGCGTCGTAGACCTCAAATTTGTAGGCCCACCAATCCGCGAAAGAGGAAGCGCCCGCGCCATGCGCCGCGATTTCGTCCGCGACTTTGTAACCCTCCAGAATGTGCTGGAGCGTTCCGATCTTGATTTTAAACTCGCCGGCCAGCCGCAGAAACATGAGCACCTCGTCCTGGCGGTAGGAATGGCAGTGGATGAGACGCTTTCCGTTCAGGATCTCGGCGAGCGCCTCGAGCTGGAGATCGCGCCGCGGGGGCAGGCCCTCCTTCTTTTTCATGGCTGCGTCGTATTCCTGGGCGGCGCGAAAACGATCGCGAATCAATTGTTCAACCCCCATGCGGGTCTGCGGATAGCGCGTGGTGAACTTGTCTCCCCAGTTCGATTGCTTCACGTTCTCGCCCAGGGCAAACTTCACGCCGGGCATTGCGTCGGCGAACTTCAGCTCCTCCGGCAACTCGCCCCACCGGAACTTGATCACCTGGTTCTGGCCGCCCATCGGATTAGCCGAGCCGTGCAAAACATTCGCCGCGGTCACCCCGCCGGCCAGTTGCCGATACATGCTCACATCCGTCGGATCGATCACGTCGCCGATGCGCACTTCACAAGTGACGGCGTGGCTGCTCTCGTTCACGCCTTTGCTGATCGCGGTGTGCGAATGGCAGTCCACGATACCTGGCGTGACGTGGGCGCCTTTGGCGTCAATCACCGCCGCGCCGGCCGGAACCTTTAACCCATTCCCAACCGCGGAAATTTTTCCGTCGATCACGAGAAGATCGGCATTTTGCAGCGTGCCTTGCGGGCCGGAAGTCCACACGGTCGCACCCTGGACCAGAACCGAGCGCGGTTGTTCGGGCGCGGCGACGCGGCCGTACGCGCCAGCCGGGTAGGTTTCGGGAAAATCCAACGGCTTGTCGAGTGGCGACGGGGTCTCGCCCGGTTTCTTTACCGGCGTATGTGGGGCCGTGCGCCGGGCGCTCCAGCGAATGGTCACACCCGTAGGAAGCTCGCCCGTGCCGGAGATCGCGTCAGCGACGATCCGGCCGGACAGGCGGATCGAGCCTTCGCCTTTTTCAAACAATCTCGCCGAAGCGACGAGTAAGACGGCGTCTTCTTTTGTCGACAAGGCGACTTTTTCTCCCGCCAGTTTGATTTCCAATTTGTCCAACTCGCCTTCCACCGTCAGCGGCAATGTTTTTCCTTCCGCGGCAATTTCCCAGGTTCCGCGCGGGTCGCGTGCGGCGGCGAGGTCGGTGTCGTAATAATGCCCGTCGATCCAGGTTGTGAGCACACTTGCCTCGTCGGTGAACAAATCGCCGCTCGCGACGACCAGATTTGCGATCCTTCCTGGCGCGATCGTTCCCAGGCGGTCCGCGACGCCAAACATTTCCGCCGGAGCGGTAGTCAAGGCAGCGAGCGCTGCGTCCTTGCTCAGCCCGCGGCGAACCGCCAGCCGGAGGCGCGACCAGAATTCCTTCTCCGGTTTCTCCAATTTCTCCGTGGTGAAGGCGAAGGGAATGCCGGCTTCCGCCAGGCGCGCCGGGTTGCTGGGTGCGCGATCCCAGTGTTGCAGTTTATCGAGGTCAAATTCCAAGGCTTGCTCCGGCCGTTCGATCTCGGGCGCCTTCGGAAAATCGAGCGGCAGAATGATTGGCGTCTTCGTGGCGGCGAGCGCCTTGCGCACCCGATATTCGTACCCGTTACCGAAAAGCACAGGCTTGAGCTTGAGCTCATCGGCAATCCGCAGGGCGCGGAGAAGCTCCATCTCGTCGTCCGCTTCGAAGACCGTGGCTTGCTTGCGTTGCGCTTGCTCCGCCAAGGCGGCCAGACTGGCGTTCGTCTCGGGTCGCTCCGTCGTTCCCGGGTTCTTGCGATAAGCATCCTGCGCGGCCTGATACCAGGAGGCATCGAGAAAATTCTGCCGGATGAGCGCGATACAACCCATGAGCGAATTCGGATAAGCGCCATCGTCGCCGCGATCGAAATCAAACGCGATGTGTTGGGCCACGGACGGCGTGACGACCATCGTATTGACATCGGCCTCCTGAAGATTGATCAACGCGCTCGAGCCGCGAAATATCCCGCGAGCAGGGACAACCAGCGCGCTGGTAAAGCCCAGGTCCCGGAGCTTCCGCGTCGCCTTCTTGTCGAGATTCAGGTAATCCGCGGCTTTCCGCTCCGGTGTAACCCTCGCATTCCACGAGCGCATTCCTTTCGCGGATTCGCGCGGGATTTCCTTCGGTTTCGCATTCGGATTGTCGTAATCGATCTCAGGCCGCACCGGTTCCGGTTGAAGGGTTTCTGGCAGGCCGAGCCGGCTGTAGGCGTCGATAAAGCCCGGGTAAATGGTCTTGCCGGTGAGATCCCAAACGCGCGCCTCCGGCGGCACCTTCACCGCCGGACCTGCTTCCACGATCACGCCGTCACGGATCAGGATCGTGCCTTTCTCAATCGTCTTTCCGGGAGCGATAACGATGCGGGCATTCGTCAAAGCGTGAAGTCGCGGATTGTTCTCGCGAATGCCTTGCTTCGGCGCGGTGGTGACCTGCGCGGGGCTGGATACCCCGCAAAGCAAAACCGCCAGAAAGGCGAAACGGCAGACTCGGGCTGAGCACGATGAGAATCGCATGACGGGCTCGGCACGCTAGCCGGACATGCGCCAGAGACAAGCCAGTTTTCAACCAACGGTCACCGCTACCGGCAGCACATGATTGATCATGTAAGTACCATGATCGGCGTGGTGCTCGAAGGGCTGGGTTCGGCCACGTGAATCGGTGGCGCGCGCCATGAGCGTGTGCGATCCGGCGGTCGCCGGTGTCTCCCAATCGTATTCCCACAGGCGCCACGCATTTTGAACCGACTGCTCCGAAAGCCGCGCGAGGTGCCACGTCGCGCCGGCGTCCAGACTCACCTCCACTTTTGTGATCTCAGCTGCGCCGCTCCAGGCGGCGCCATGAATACGGACGGTCGAGTTTGCAGGAACGGTTGAGCCGGGTGCCGGTTGCGCGATCTCCGCTTTCACCTGCTGCTCGCGTATCGGTGCGAGGGTGGGCAGAGCGCCGCTCCGGTCCCAAAAAGTGTAGTCGAGCGATTGGTAATAACCGTTGAACGGCCTGGAAGTCACGATCACGCGCCGGAGCCATTTCACCGAAGCCATCGCGTACCACCCCGGCACGATCGCCCGCAGGGGAAATCCGTGAGTCGCGCTGAGTTTCTCGCCGTTCATCTCATATGCGAGCAGCACGTCGTCGCACGCCTTGGCCAGCGGCAGGCTGCGGGAAAAGGAAATCTTACCCGATGGGCGCGGTGTTTTATCGACTTCACCTTCGTCGGCTCCTTCGAGAATGACTTCGATCGCGCCATCTTTCGGCTGCGCTCGCGCGAGCACATCGGAAAGGGGGAGGCCGGTCCAGTTTGCATTGCCCACGGCGCCGAGCGCCCACTGGACGCCTTTCACTTTCGGCTCCAGGAAAATTCGGTTGTTCCCAGCGCATTCCAGAACCGCCGGGATGGTCCGGGGCTTCATTTGTAGCAGCTCGTCGTAGCGAAGCTCGAAGGGCGCGTCCACTTCGCCTTCGATGCTGAGAGACCAATCAGCGGTTGCGATCTCCGGAATCGGGAAGTGGCACCGAACGTAAAAGGATTCGTTAGGCGTGGCGAAGCCATTCAGCGCGGAGAACGGCATCTCCAGATTGAGCGGCTCCGTTTCACGAACGATCAGGCCGCCCGACGTATTCGGCGCTGCTTCGATCTCAGCGCCCGAGGCCGATTGTGTCATTTCTCCACCGGAAACCTGGCTGCTTTCCAGGCGTGGAAACTTCCCGGCAGATTCCGGACATCGGAGAAGCCATCCTGCTGGAGGAGACTCGCGGCGAGGCTCGCGCGATAACCGGTCGCGCAATACACGACGACTGGCCGCTCCTTATCCAACTCATCGGCGCGCTTCCGCAAGTGCGGGAGAAAAATGTGCTTCGCCCCCGGGATGCGCCCATTCTTCCATTCGGCGGGCCCCCGGACGTCGAGCACCTGCAACCCGTTCCGCGAGCTTTGCAATTCGTGCACCGTCATCTGGGGCAACTCGCGCAGTGGATAACCGGCATTTTGCCACGCCCTCATTCCACCGACCAAATAACCGGCGAACTTCGTGTAACCAGTGCGAACGAAAAGCTGCGCCACTTTTTCGACCTCGCCATCGCTTTCCAGCACCAGGAGAATCGGCATCTCCGGGTCGAGCAGCCAGCCCGCCCAAATGGAGAGGATAGGGGAGGCAGCGATGTTCAACGCGCCGTCGATGTGTCCTCCGCCGAACGCCAGCATCGTGCGCGTATCCACCAGTTGCGCGCTCCTGGCCTCGACCATTTCCTTGAAGGTTTTCGGGGGGAGCGCGGGGATGATCGGCAGCCGGCCCAGAATGGCGGGCCCGGCGGCGTTCACCTTTTTCATCCGCTTGTAATAGGTCGGTTCCGGTGGCGGAGTGGAAAGGGCGTAGTCGACAAAATCTTGCCGTTCCTTCCGCTGATAATATGGATTGAAGCGCTTCTCGAAACCGATCGTGCTCTCGAGGCGATCGCCAATGTCCGCGCCGCAGGGCGAGCCGCTCCCGTGCGAAGGGTGAATGATCACTCCGTCGTCCAGCTTTGCGTAGAGTTCCCAAAGCGTATCGTAAAGTTGCGAAGCGAGCTTGTCCGCATCCCGGCCGAGCAGATCGGGCCGGCCGGCGGAATTAACAAAGAGCGAATCGCCCGTAAACACGCCCCACGGAAAATCCGGGTGCTCCTCCTCGGACGCGACGTAGCAGACATGCTCCGGAGTGTGTCCGGGCGAGTGGCGCGCCGTCAGGACCAGCGCTCCAAATTTGAATTCGTCGCCATCTTTGACCGGCTCGATGGCGAATCCGTACTCCGCGCCGCCTTCGCTGCTGGCATAAATCTTTGCTGTCCCGGTGCGATCGGCCAGCTCTCGCGAACCGCTGACCAGATCGGCGTGGATGTGGGTTTCGAAAATATGCGTGATCGAGACGCCGTTTTTCCGCGCCAATTCCAAATAAATCTCCACGTCCGGCCGCGGATCGATGACCGCGGCGACGCCCTCCTCGTCATCGCCGATCAGGTAGGAGATCGCGGCAATGCCATCCGTGAGAACGCGTTCGAAGATGAGAGACATGGGATTGGGCGGGTTTCAGAAATGCGCCTGCGCTCTTATAATGGAAATGGCGGCGGCTGTCTTGGCAAAATTGTAGGCGCAAACGCGTCGGTGTTTCGCGATTAGTTTCTGGTGGATCGTGCGCTCCGCGCGCGATGTCAAAAAATGGCGGCGAAGCCGCGTCTCTCAAACATCGCGCGACGGAGCGCACGATCCACCTCAATCGTCCTGGACTGCGGTTGGCCGGGGTTGCTTCGGAATGCGAGCCTGCCGGGAAATGGAACGCGCTGACGATTTGCCATCCGCGCTGATCTCTGCCTTTGGCAGCGGCGGCGGATGCCTGTCGCGGTAATGCTTGGTCGCGAGGCCGAGAAGGAGCGCGAACAAGACAAAGCACAGGGTCTTTTTCTCTTCCGGGGTAAGGACGAAGATCTCGCGGCGAGGCGTCTTGGGCGAGTTGCGCTTCGGCTTCATTGAACTCGCCGCCTCACGTGGAGCGACCGGTATTTTGAACGGATCTTTTCGTGATAGAAGCGGGTCTTCGACGGCGCGCTCATTAAGCCGTGATACGTCGACCGGTCGACCTCGAGATAACGGTAGATCGCCCCGTTCTTGAATTCGATTTCCAAGGCGCGCAATCGCCGGCTGTAACCGACGGAAGCAAGGGCGGTGGATTGAACGGGCTCGCGTTTGATGCGGGAAACAATGCCCGTGGCATCGGAAGCTCGTGGAGGATCGCCTGAAACTGTCGTGGCGAAAAAAAGGCACGCGAACAGCGCAATGAATGAACGCCGCATGGGGGGGTGCCTCATTTTCTAGCAGGCTCCCTCGTCGACTGTCGAGCGATGACTTGTTTATTTCGTAATCGTGCTCGTGCTCGTGCTCGTGATCGATCCGGGGTCCGCGGCGTTTTCGATCACGAGCATGATCACGAGCACGAGGGGAAGATGCTGCTACCGCCCTAATGGCGTCGTAACGTCGGTGCCCTCCGGCGGGGTAAAATCAAAAGTGGACGAGGGGATCGCCGCGCGATTTTCGTTCGAATAAGTCGTGACGATCTGATCGCCGTTTGGTTGCGCCATCTCCGTCCGCACGACTTGCAGGTCGTTGTTGATCCGAATACTGAACGTCTTCAAGAACCGCTTCATCGACGGATTGCGCGGGATGAGCTGCAATACATACCCGTCCTGTTCTTTGGCGCCCGTGATCTGGTAGGTGCCCTCGACGTTTTCAAGGTTCAAACTGGCCGTGATGGCGGCAATGCCGGCATCCAGAGGCGAGCGTTTGCCGAGCGAGTAGTGCTCGGCTGATTTGAAGTTCGGATAATAAATCCAAAGATCCTGGCCGTTGCTCACGGTGATGCTGGGGGAATTCCCCTTGGCTTCGCGCCGGAATTTGTTCGGGGCCTGGTACCACATCCTGCCGGAACTAACGATGGGCTTGTTTAGCATCCGCACGCTTTTCTCTTCCTTGAAATCGGCTTGCATCTGCGGAGCAGCGGCCCGCTTTTCGCGGATGCGCCCGAGCAGGGCTTTCAAGTCCGCCGGCGACAGGGGATCGGCGGAAGCGAGGGGGATAAGGGAAAGGAGGCAGGAGAGGGTGAGGCAGATTTTTTTATGCATTTTCGGGTTCTTGGACGCGTGGCCGCAAAGATTCTTCGCGCCAGGACTTGGGTTCAGCCGCAGCCGCCGCGGGTAAAGTGAAAAAAATCGTCGCGACCAGGCTCCAGAACAAGCCAATCGCGCAGGCATATCCCAATCCCGTCAGTGTCGGATTATTCGCGATGCCGAGCGCACCGAAACCGCAGATCGCGGTCAAACCGGCGAGAATGACCGGTTTCACCACACCGGCCACGTCGTGATCGAGTTGCCGGGCTTTCTGCCAAACCAGGAGCACATAGATGCCGTAATCGACGCCGATCGCGAGGACGAGCCGAAACGCGAGCACGTTGAGCAGATTGAGCGGCAGGTGGAACAGTTTCATCGTGGCGATCATGGCGCACACGGCCATGGCGAGCGTGGCGACCTGGATCAGCCAGAGGCGCCAATCGCGATAAAGCAGAGCGAGCAAAGTCGCGTCGAAAAGCGCCATCAACGCGCTGATCAGGACGAGCTGCCGTTGGGACCAGGGCACCAGATCGGTCAGGGTGAAGCTCCAGCCGGAAAGGGTCATCGGCACGCCTTCCACCGGCAGCTCGCGGTGCAACATTTCCCTTTGCTCTTGTGTCGCCACCGGCTCGTGGGTGGTGACGAACCCCGTCGTCAGAAGCGGATCGTGCGCGAAGTAACGATCGACCAGAAACCACCAGCTGGATGCTTGCGGCAACTGGGTCCGCCAATCGGGCAGGGGCATGGAAGGATCCGCGGCGCCTTTCAGTTGATCCAGCAGGACGAAGGCGGAATCGAAGGTCTCACGGCTGAACCCTTCGGCGGCGATCGCGGCTTCAAGGGTTTCGCGAGCAGCCGTCAGATCGATCGTCTGCAATTTTTGCCGGTTTGTCTGCAATCGTGCCGGCGAGAGCGCGAGCGCGGCCGGGGTCGAGAAGCTCTTGATCTTGCCCGCGACTTGCAACTCATTCCACTCCGCCGCGACTTTTTGCCAGTAATCGTGCAACTGTTGGGCGTCCGCCGCCTTGACGATGCCAATGACCGGTTCCCACCGGGACGGCATTTTCTCCATGATCGTCTTGAGGGCGTAACCCGCATCGCTGCGCTAGGGCGCCATCGAATTCGTGCTGACATCGAAGATGATCGGGGGCCTCGGCGAGAGCGCGATGGCGGTGAGAATGAGCAGGGCCGGCGTGGAAATCCAGAGGATGGAGGCTGGACGGCGCACGATCCAGCGCACGTACTTTTTCACGAGCGCAAACATCCAGTCGTTCCGCGGCCTCGAGCTCCTCCGCGGCAGAAAAAGAAAGAACACCGTCATCATGAAAATGCCGGCGAAGAAGATGCCGAGGGCGGTCAGCACCCCGAGCTGGGTGAACCCCTGGGACCCCGCCAGCATTAACGCGAGGAAGCCAATGGCCGTCGTTAGTGCTCCAAAAAAAATAGCGTTCCCCAGACTCTGGACGGCTTCGCTGATGGCCCCGGAATGATCGATGCCTTCATCGCGCGCCTGCTGATAACGGCCGAAAATCAAAATCGCGAAATCGACTCCAAGACCGATCAGGATCGCGCAGAATCCGATGGTCACCCCGTTGAGTTGACCAAAAATAAGGGCCGCCGACGCGAGAGCGACGAGGCAGCAGAGCAGCATCGTCAGACCCATCCCAATCAACGGCAGCCAGCGATGGAAGCCAATGTAGAAAACCCCGCCCACCAGGGTAATTGAGGCGAGCAGCGTGACCACGATGTCGTGCCGCATGCTGAGCGAAATCTCGGCGACGTAAGCGGCGCGGCCGGTCACGAGGACTTGGAGCGGCCCGCCGTCCCAGCCTTGCTTTGCGCTTTCTTGAAATGCCTTAACCTCCCGCATCAATTTCTGGCAATCGGTTGGGCCGAGGCTCTTTTGATTCGTGACGGTGATGAACACTCGCATCGTGCGGTCGGGTGAAGTGAGGGGCTGGTCATCCTCGATGGCCGAGTTGCTCGCGAAGGGTTTCAGGGCGGGTGCGATCACCCCGAGCGGGTCCAGTCCCAACTCGATCTGGGGGCGAGGCGAACCGGCTTCCAATTCGGAATGCAGGCGACGCAATCGCTCCCGCATCTTCTCCGGCTGCAAGAGTGACAGCGTTTCATTGAAAACGCCCGGCTCGAGATTCAGGAGCAATGGAACGGCGATTGATTGCAAATCGCGAATCCCTTCGGGAGTCTCGATCGGCATGCCGACCAGCACGCGCGTGCACCAGGGCTGCTCGCGCAATTTTTCCGCGAACCGCGGCGCGAACTCTTCCAGCTTGTCGACGTCCTCGGGCTGGGAAACGAGTGCGAAGGTCAGGTCTCGCACCTGCACGAAATCGCGATTGTAAATTTTCAGGCCTTCGACCGATTCGAACCCGCTGGGCAGAAGATTCAGCACTTCGCTATCGAGCTTCATCCGCGTCACCAGGACGTAGACAGAGGCGGTGGCAATCAGCGCGACCGCGGACCAGACCGCGCCGCGCCGCTGCGTGACGAGATAGACAATGAGGGAATGCAGACGCATGGGAAATGCTGACGGAAGCCCGGACGCTCGCGTTTCAACCCGCCAAGGTCAAAAACGGAAAATGAAAGTTTCGGCGCCGGCGGAATGTTGGACCGACGGTTTCTGGCCCGAGGCCAGGAGCAGCTCGCGCAATTGCAGCCACCCGCGCAGCGCCGCGGGAGCCTGTGCGGTCTGGCCGGACCAGGTCCCCCGCGCGAGGGGGCCTCGCAAGCGCGCGAAGTTTGCGTTCTGCTGTATGTGCAAGACGGCGATGCCCGGCCCCTTCGTGAAAGTCAGCTCCATGTCGCCCGCTTTCGAAAAACGCACCAGCACTTCGCCGATCAGCGTGGTCTTTTTTCCGCGATAAAGAAGCTGCCCGTGTCTGGATTGCCAGTCTTGGGTTAGGTCGCTGAAATGATGCCGGATTGTCTGGCAGCTCGTCAGGCCAACAATCGTAAACGCAATGAGCAAGAGTTTCAGGTAAGGGCGGGCGCCAATTACCCCCGCCTGTTTCATGAGATGGCGCCTGCTGGTTCAGGCGCTGGGATTTCTTCCTTCTGCGGCACCAAAGTGCGGCGCGGGCAAAGCGGCACATAATGCTGGAGCCAGACGATCGAATAAAAAATCCACATCCGCCATTTGATGGCGAAGCTGCTGCCGGTATTGCCGCCCAGGACCGCATTGACGGCGTGCGGGAGATGAAGGAAATCGGTCGGGCTCAGGAAAACTTCGATAAATTCCTTCGTGTACCAGGCGTTGACGAAGCGAAGGTAAACGTCCATCGCGTTATTGATGTTGCGCTCGTAGCGCGCGAAAAGGCGGCGCGTTTTGCGAGGATGATCGAGCGCCTCATGCAAGACATCGGCGCACTGTTCGCCGCCGAGGATGGCGAGAAAGACGCCGCTGCTGAAAACAGGATCGATGAAACCCGCGGCGTCGCCCGCCAGCATCCAGCGGCCGCCGGCCAGTTTGGTATTGCGATAGGAAAAATCGGCCGCGCTCCGGACCGGCGTGACCCGTTCCGCGCCATTCATCCGCCGCACCAGAAGCGGCTGCTCTTCGATCGCTTGCTGCAAAAATTCCTCGGGACTGAGCTTCGCCTGTTTGAAAACCGCGCTATCCAGCACCACACCGACACTGGTGCGGTGCGCGCTTAGCGGAATGAGCCAAAACCAGCGATCGATCGAGCGGACCATCCGCGTGAGCGTGCCGTCCCGCCCTTCCGAGCGTTCCACTCCATCGTAATGCGCGAAAATCGAAATCTTTTGGAGGTGATCGTAATTTTTCTTGAGCTTGAAGTGCGTGCCGATAATCGAATTGCGCCCGCTCGCGTCGATGACATATCGAGCCTGGATTTCATGGCTCGCGGCGTTTTTGGGCGAGATGCGCAAACGCACTTCGTCCTCCGAAAACGAAATCGCATCGACCGACGTCTCTTCGTGCACTTCGGCTCCGCTTTCCGCGGCATGATCGAGCAGAAGCTCGTCAAATTCCGCGCGCGGAACCTGATAGGAGCGGTCCGTTTTTGAGCGAAAGCCGTCCTCGAAATAAAATTTCGCGCCTTCCTCGCTGCACGCCCCCAGCATCTGCCCGCCGAATTTGTCCATGAAGCCGGCGCGCGCGAATTTCTCATGCAAACCGAGCCGCGTGAAAGCCTGCATGCTAAAGGGCAGGAGCGATTCGCCGATATGAAAGCGGGGAAACTTGTCGCGCTCCAGCACCACGACGCGGCGACCGGCCCGGGCGAGCAAGGCCGCCGCCGTGCTTCCGGCGGGACCGCCACCGATGATTGCCACATCGTACATCTCGCTGCTCATTCGGCCATCAAGGTAGCAAAGTTCCCCGCGAATCAAACCCTGCTCTGCCGATGGCGCGGTGATTCACGAAGAATCCGGCGGCAAATCATATTTTGTCCGGAGCGTCCGGTAAACCTCGCGGGGCATCTGGACCAGGATCGGATGCCGGGTGGGGTCGAGCCAGCGGATCAAACTTACCAGGTCTCGTTCTCGCATCGCCGTGCAGCCGGCCGTGGGCGACGACGGACTCTTCCAGACGTGGAGGAATATGCACGATCCCGCGCCCGGCCGCGCCGCCGCGTTGTGGTCGACGACTATTCCCCATTTATAGAGAACGTCGTCTCGCCGCATCTGTTCGGAACTGCGCCAATCGATCTTCGCCACCTTCGAGCGATCGACCAGCCTGTTGTAATAGAGCGACCGGGGATCGTCGATGCCCTCGATCCGTTTCGTTAACGCCAGATAGGGCAGCCTGGCCCAGGTGGCGGAACGCGCCGGCGCATACCCAAAGGCCGTCGAGAGACGAAAGATGCCAACCGGCGCTTTGTCGTCGCCTTCCTTCTTTCTCGGCGCACCTCGCAAATCAAGGCGAACGACGCCTCGGCCGAGCCCCAGCCCTTTTTTTCCCACCACGACAGGGAGAGCGGAATGACGCTCTTTCCATTTATCCGTGCCTCCATTCCGTTCGAATGAGCGCAGCACGCCAGTGGTTGAAGTCCAGTCTTCGGTCAGGACCACCAGGCATTGGAGCGAACGGTCAAGCTCACGCGCCGCCGCCCGGCCGGTCACAATCGGCCCGGCACACGCGAGCAGGACCAGGGCTAACCTTCGAGATCGCACAGCGTTGAACTAAGACCGGAGAGGTTCACGTTGAAAGGAGATTCTCGGAGGGGTGTGGTTTAGCGCGAACGGACCTTGCATGTCATCCCGAGCCGCGCAGATGGCGAGGGACCTCACAAACGGTTTGGGTTCACACAAACGACCAGCAACGATGTTCGCCACGCCGATCTTCGTACATCACGAAAGCGTATTCGTGTGCTCGCTAAGCGACTGCGAGGTCCCTCGCCGTCTGCGCGACTCGGGATGACCCAAGTCTCCTCAATGGTAATTCGCGCGCAACGAGGCTCTCCATTGCGACCCGCGGATTGGCAAGATACAGACAGCCGCGTTAAGATCGGGGCCGATGCCGTACGACGCCTTCATCAGCTATTGCTCGGAAGACAAGAAAGTGGCCGAGGCAGTTTGCGCAACGCTGGAGGCAGGCAGGATCCGATGCTGGATCGCACCGCGGGACGTCCTGCCCGGGCGCACCTGGGGATCGGCCATCGTGGACGCCATTGGCGAGAGCGCGGTGATGGTGGTGATTTTTTCCAGGCATTCCAACGGATCGCCGCAGGTCATGCGCGAGATCGAGCGCGCCGTGAACAAAGGCGTCTCGATCATTCCGTTTCGCGTCGAGGACGTGGTCCCCTCGAAAGACCTGGAGTACTTCATCAGCAGTTGTCATTGGCTCGACGCGATGAATCCGCCCCTGGAAGAACGCATCGGCGAGCTGGCCGACGCCATTCTCGCCCTGCAACGCCGCTCGACCGTCCCATCCCCGGCAAAGCAAGCGGTCGAGAAGAAGATGCGGCGCCCCGCTGCGCTTTGGATCTGTCTCGCCCTGGCTGCGATTTTCGCGCTCGCCGCGGGTGCGTGGTTCTTTCGGCCCAAGGCGAACGACGGTCCCATGGTTCAGTTGGAACGTCCGGCCCCAAATGCATCCGTGGTGGGGCCGCTCCTTCTCTCCTGGACGACGAAGGACCTCGCGCAGGAGAATCTCTCGTTCGAAGTCTCGCTCGCCTCGGCCGGCAAAGCACCGGTCCTGCAACGCACCGCGCGCAATTCGATCGTTCCCCAGGGGCTCGAGGGAAAAATTCTGTGGAAAGTCCGGCCGCTTTGGCAAAGTCCCGGCCAGCCGGAAAAGTTTGGCGCGTGGAACAAGGAACAAAGTTTCATTTATTACCCGAGCGCGCTGAACCGAATCGTCGCCACGCGCACCATTCACGTTGGAACGGCCGAGCCGGATGGTTTTTTCGTTCGGCAGGAGGGCGCTCAATTGACGGGCTATGAGATCGAGTTGCTGCGCGACCTCGGAACGCGAATGCTTGCCGCGCGTGGCATCGCGGCGAAGCCGACGATCACTTATACCCGCCGCATCTGGGGCGAGGATTTTTTTCGATTGCTCGAACGCGATGGCGCCGTCGACCTGATCGCTTCCGCCATCTCCATTACTCCGGAGCGGGAAAAAACTTACGGACTGCTCTTTACAAAGCCCACCTTGCAGTATTGCCAGACGATGATCGCCAAGCCGGGAGTGAAGGCATTCATCGATGGCAAACTCGTTCTGGGTCGCATCGGCGCGGTGGAAAAGACAACGAATGAAGCGCTCGCCCGAAAGTTTCTTGGCGACGCCGCGGCGGAGCGGTTTGCACCTTATAGCGGAAGCGGCGCCTACGATCGGATGCTGGAGGATCTCGTGGCCGAGCGGATCGACGGTGCGCTGATGGACAAACCATATGCGTTGCAAAAAGTGCTGGCGTTGCGCGAATCTATTGGCGCCGAGCTGGCGGTGACCGAGATCACGGCGGAGATTGTTCCCGGGATCGAGTTGGAGAAAATGGGATTCGCGGTTCGAAAAAGCGACCGCGCGCTTTTGCAAGAGCTGGATACCCAGCTCGCCGCCACAGCGGCAACCCGGGATGGCGCCCTGAGCAAGTCGATTCCCGGCTGGGGCAACTAAGAACGCCGCCGTTGGCGCGGAATCTTCACGCGGCAGCTCTTGCCACGGTCATGGATTGGAACTAACGAACGGCAGCCGATGAAATTGATCGACCGCTACGTCAGCCGCCAGCTCGTCGTGAATCTCCTTTTCGCCATCGCCGTGCTCAGCTTCGTTCTCGTCGTCGGTAATATTTTTCGCAAACTCCTCCCGCTGCTGGTCAACCACGATCTTCCGATCGAGTACGTGGTCGGCTTCATCGCCTACGTTCTTCCTTTCTCGCTCATCTTCACGATTCCGTGGGGCCTTCTCACCGCCGTTCTGCTCGTCTTCGGCCGGCTCTCGGCGGACAACGAATTGATCGCGCTTCGCTCCAATGGGGTGGGCATTACCCGGATTTGTTTTCCGCTGGTGGTCATCGCGCTTCTCTGCACGGCGGCTTCTCTTTGGCTAAACGTCCACGTCGCGCCGGCGGCCCAGGAAGAAATGCGCAGCACGGTCTTCAATCTGGCCACGCGCAATCCCATGGCGCTGTTCGGGAGCGATCAAGTCATCGATCAATTCCCAGGGCGCAAAATCTATGTGGGCCGGAAGGACGGCAACAAACTCGAAAACATCGTCGTTTTTGAAACGGACGAAAAATTCATGCCCATGAAAGTGACCTATGCCCGGTCGGGCAGCCTCCAGGCGGACCTGCCGAACAAGCGCATTCTCATGCACCTTTCGGGTGCGCGTTACCAGCAACGAGATGAGTTCGACCCGTACGATCTCAACCGCATGCGGGACGGAATTAGCGTCGAGGAAGGGACGCTTCCGATCAGCCTGGAAGAGCTTTACGAAAAGGAAAAAAGACGGGCGAGCCGGTCGATGCTCTCGCTCGAGCAGTTGCTGGAACAATTAAGTGACGACGACCCGAAGATGCGTAGCTCCAGCCGCACCGAGATCAACAAACGCTTTTCCTTCCCCCTGGCCTGCATTGTCTTCGCCCTGGTGGGCGTTCCGCTGGGCATCACCGCGCATCGCCGCGAAACTTCCTTTGGTTTTGCCGCGAGCCTTGTCATCGGCCTCTTCTATTTTCTCTTCATCATTGTCGCGGACACGTTGCGTGCGAACGCGAAACTTCATCCCGAGCTCCTGGTCTGGTTTCCTAACGTCCTCTTTCTGATCGTTGGATTCTGGATGTTCCGCCGGTTGAGCAAGCAATGATCTGATCGCTACCTCTGGGGCTCGGGCATCTCGTCGCTGATGATGAAGAATTTCTTGAGGATGGCCCGGCCGAAATTCGTCGTCAGCGCCACATCGGCGGCGTCGCGTCCCCGGGCCATGACGATGCGGCCGATGCGCGCTTTGTTATGCCGGGCGTCGAACGTGAACCAGCGGCCGCCCAGGTAAACTTCGAACCAGCCGCTGAAATCCATCGGGAGGACGAGCGGCACCCCGATGTCTCCCATGTAACCGGTGGCATAGCGTGCCGGAATATTCATGCAGCGGCAAAAAGCGAGAGCGAGGTGGCTGAAATCGCGGCAGACTCCGCGCCCATCGCTGTAGACGTCGAAGGCGGACTTGGACGAATCGGCGAAGTGATAGCCGAAGGTGATGTGATGATGGACCCAATCGCAGATCGCCTGGACGCGCGGCCATCCCGGCGCAGTCGAGCCGAAGAGCTGCCAGGCGATGTCGGAGAGTTTGTCGACTTCGCAGTAACGGCTGGTCAAAAGGAAGGGGAGGGTGTCGTCCGGCAGGTCCTCGATCCTGAGTTGCGGCGCATCGGGACGCTGCTCGTCGGGCTGGCCGCTGTCCTCGATCAGCGCCTCGAGCGAGAGCCGAAGATTTCCCGCCGGCGCGAAAATGCGAGCGCACCGATTGCCGTAAAGGTCGGTGAAATCGGTGAGAGGGATATCGGGTTCGACGATGATTTTTTCTTCGGACCGCAAATCGGCCTGTCTCGATGGATGGACATAGAGCATCAAGATCATCGGCGTGGGACCGTGAAGTTCGAACTCAATGTCGAAGCCGATTTTGATGATCATGACTGCTGGTCGGGGGGAAAGGAGCCGCGGAAGATACTTCCGCCCGCGAAATAAGAAACCGATTTCGTGAGGGGCATGGCACCGCTGTCATCCCGAGCCGCGCAGACGGCGAGGGACCTCACAGTCGCATTGTACGTCACCCAAAAAAGCAAGCCGCCTCCATCCGATGATCACGCCTGAGGTAGCGCGGAAGCGTGTGAGCACTTGCGAGGTCCTTCGTGGTCTGCGCGACTCGGGATGACAGCGGCGCGCACGCGCGCCCTAAACCGCCGAGCCGAATTCGGCGGTGACGGATAGTTTGTCGCTGACGCCGATCCGGACGTCGCGCAAACGAATCTCCCCCAGCGGCAACGACATCAGGGGAAACTCGCGGCCATCGAGTTTCCGCAAATGCGGGTCAAGGGTGCCGCAGGCAATGGCGGCGATGGCGCCGTCGCCTTTGCACTCCAAGCAGGAGATTTTTGCGTTGAGCTCGCTATCGAGGTCAAGCTGTCCCGTGATCCGAATTGACGCGCTCAGGAATAGTTTTCGCGCTTTAAGGCGCACTTCCGCCTCCAGCGAACGCGGGCTCGTCGTGCGAGCGGTTAGTTGCACCGTTTCGATCGCGACGCCGTGCTTGCCGGCCTGGTCCTTCGCTATTTTAGCGATGACCTGTTCGAGATCGGCCAAAGGCGCGGAGATTTCAATTTTCCCTTCGGCTGCGTCGTCGAGGGAGAGCACGATTTCGTCGTTTGAATTCCTGCCCTGGCCGAGATGCACCGCGCGCGCGAAAAGGGCGAGGTCGACCGTGGCGGGACCGATGGAAAGGGCGGAAGCACGGACGGTCAGCCGGCCGGCCTCGAGGGCAGGGGAAGTCTTGCCGGAGACTAATTGTGGTCGCGGAGGATCGGGGCGGAGGCTCGCACCGTCGAGGGTAATGCTGATTTCCGCGAGGCTTGGGTAGGAAGCATCTCGAATAGTGACGGGATCGACCTCGACGTCGAAAACGCGCCGCACACTTTCGTTGAGCAGACGCTCGAGACCTTCGGCGGAGGAGGGGAGAGCGGTGGTCTTGAGCGGGAACATAAGGAACGTCCAACCCTCCTCCGCAAGGCTACGGCGGGCAAGCTGTCCCACGAGCGGCCCGTAAAAGAATTTGCATTTCCGGGCCCCTTCGCTACTTTCCGCGTTCCTTTATGGCGAAAACGTCCTGGATTAATCGTAACGAACGCAAGCGCGCTACCGTGAAAAAGTACGCGGCTCTCCGGGCTGAGCTTAAGGCGAAGAAGGATTACATGGGCCTGTCGCAGCTCCCGCGCGATGCCAGCCCGACCCGGGTGGTCAACCGTTGCGAAGTCAGCGGCCGCCGCCGCGCGTTTATTCGCCGGTTCAAGATTTCACGCCTCACGTTCCGCGAGCTCGCCTCGGGGGGGTTCATTCCGGGCGTGACGAAGTCGAGCTGGTAGCAGCTTTGGTTTGCCGGGCTTTCGGATGCACGGAAGCATCCGCCTCATGAGCTTTCCGTTATTTGATTTTCTCGGATTCACCCCCTTAGCCGCGGAGATTACCCAACACTGGGATCCACCCGGGGAGTTGTTGATCAAGCTGGCGGTTATCCTCTTCCTGGTCCTCTTGAACGGCTTCTTCGTCGCGGCAGAGTTTGCGATTGTAAAGGTACGCGGCAGCCAGCTCGGGGCTCTGGATGAAACGGGAGAAAAGCGCGCCATCTTCGCGCGGCATGTCGTGGCGCATCTCGACGCGTATTTGTCGGCGACGCAACTAGGTATCACCCTCGCGAGCCTGGGTCTTGGTTGGGTAGGCGAGCCGTTTCTCGCGCGCATGATCGAGCCGATCTTTGTCGTTTTGGGTCTGGGCTCGACGACGGTGATTCACGCGTTTTCGTTCACTCTCGCTTTCGGTATGATCACCTTCCTCCACATTGTCCTTGGCGAACTGGCGCCAAAATCCCTCGCCATTCGCAAATCAGTGGCGACCACGCTCTGGGTTGCCCGGCCATTGGGCATTTTCTATGTCATTTTCAAGCCGGCGATCTGGTTCCTCAACGGAACGGCCAACTGGGTTTTACGACACGCGTTTCGGCTCCAGCCGGTGGGCGAACACGAGCTTGCCCACAGTGAGGAGGAATTGCGCCTGATTCTCGATCAAAGCGAAAGATCCGACGAGGTCTCCTCGCTCGGCCGGGATTTGCTCATCAATGCCCTTGATCTCCGGCAGCGGGTCGTGCGCGACATCATGACGCCGCGCGGTGAGGTCGTCTTTCTGGACATCGAGGAGAGCTTTGAGGAGAACGTGAAGAAAGCGCTCGAGTCGCGGCACACGCGTTTCCCCCTCTGCCGAGGCCATCTCGACAACACGATCGGGCTCATTCACATCAAGGAACTCGTTCCGATGATGCGGGATCCGCAGCCCGATCTGCTGCGGATCAAACGCGACCTGACTCCCGTCCCGGAGATGATGTCGCTGGAAAAATTGCTGAACCTCTTCCTGACCAAACACGCGCATCTGGCCATCGTGGTGGACGAATACGGCGGCACGGTCGGCATGGTCACCCTGGAGAACGTGCTCGAGGAAATCGTCGGTGACATCCAGGACGAGTTCGACAGCGAGAAGGCCGAGTTTCGCAAGATCAACGAAAACGAATTCTCGGTGGACGGAGCGGTGGGGCTATACGAACTGCGCGATCTGGCCGGCCTGGAATTGGAAAGCGCCGACGTCAGCACGATTGGCGGTTATGTGACGCATTTGCTCGGTCATCTTCCGAAGCAAGGCGAGCAGGTGCGGATCGAGGATTATCTCGTCACGATTACGCAAACCGACGGCCGCCGCGTCGGCCAGCTCCATTTCCGCAAATTGGGCGGCGCGGAAGCCGACCGTGCGCCGGAGAAATCGGACGGCGCGACGTAATTGGGACTTAAGTGGAACTGATTCACGAGACAGACATCGTCTGCCCGCACTGCGGCGAGGCTTTCCCGCTCCAGGTCGATACGTCGCAAGCTGAGCAAAGGTTGATTGAAGATTGCAGCGTCTGCTGCCGGCCGATCGTGCTGACGATTCATTGCCAGCCGGGCGAGATCGAGAGCATATCCGAAGCGCCCGGGTGATTGCTCCAACCCGGAGGGACGTGCTTCCGCACGTCCCAAAGCTGAATTGAAGCCGAGCTACCTAGAATGGGACGTGCAAAAGCACATCCCTCCGAGGAAGAAGAGAGGTTATTTCAAACGCGCGCGAAGCGCGGGCCGTCGCTTCAACTGAGCGGTCAAAGCCTCGATCGCGCGCAAAGTCGAAGGGCTGATGTGGTGTTCCATTCCTTCGACATCATGATCGATGACGCGGTCCTCGACACCGAGCAGCTTGAGAAAATCGGTCAGAATCTGGTGACGGCGGGCAATGTTGCGCGCCAGCGTTTCACCCGCGGTGGTCAAAACCAGGCCCCGATATTTTTCGTATTTGAGCAAGCCTTCCGCATCGAGTTTCTGCACCATGTTGGTGACGCTCGCCTGGGAAATACGGAGGCTCGTCGCGATATCGACTACTCGCGCGTAGCCCTTGGTGTTGATCAACTCCAGAATGCGCTCCAGGTAATCCTCCACCGCGGTGGAGTTGCGGGCGGCGCTGGTCCTGGCAGGCACGGTGGATACAAGAGCAGGAAAACTATTCGGTCAAACGAAGACTATTTCTGCTGTTGACAAAGAACGAGCAAAAGCCAGCTAATTTAGCCATGCCTAATACTCCGGAGGACGAAGCCCTCTACGGTAAAACTGGCTGGCGGTCGCAACCGGAGCTCCGGAGTCTCTCCGAAGTCCACCGCAGCATGGCCGTCCCGCATCCCGCGGGCTTTTACCGCAAGGTCTTCGCGTTTGCCGGTCCCGGTTTCCTCGTCGCCGTCGGCTACATGGACCCCGGAAACTGGGCGACCGATCTCGCGGGCGGTTCGAAGTACAACTACACCCTGCTCTCGGTCATCATGATTTCCAATTTCATGGCGATCCTGCTCCAGAGCCTTTCGCTCAAACTGGGGATCGCCACCGGACGCGACCTCGCCCAGGCCTGCCGCGACCACTACAGCAAACCCGTTTCTTTCTGCCTTTGGGTCATTTGCGAACTGGCGATCGCGGCGTGCGATCTGGCCGAAGTGATCGGGTCGGCCATTGCCTTGAATCTGCTTTTTGGCATTCCCCTCATCTGGGGCGTCTGCATTACCGCGCTGGATGTCCTCCTGATCCTGTTGCTGCAAAACAAGGGCTTTCGCTATACGGAGGCCCTCGTCATTGCCCTGGTCCTGACGATTGGCGTTTGTTTCGGTTTGGAGATCATTTTTTCCCGGCCGGATCTGCTTGGAATCGCCAAAGGCTTCCTGCCTTCGCCGGAGATCGTCATGAACCCCGACATGCTCTACATCGCCATGGGCATCCTGGGCGCGACGGTCATGCCGCACAATCTCTACCTGCATTCCTCCATCGTGCAGACGCGCCTCTACGAGCTGAATCCGCGCGGCAAGCGGGAAGCGATCAAGTTCGCGACGATCGACTCGACCTTCGCGCTCATGTTCGCGCTTTTCATCAACGCCGCCATTCTGATTGTCTCCGCCGCCACCTTCTACACGCGGGGCCGCAACGACGTCGCCGAGATTGGTGAAGCCTACAAGCTTCTAACACCGCTTCTCGGCGTCACTGGCGCGAGCACGCTCTTCGCGATCGCTCTGCTGGCCTCCGGCCAAAACTCCACTCTCACCGGCACTCTGGCGGGCCAGATCGTGATGGAAGGCTTCCTCAACATCCGCCTGACCCCGTGGCTGCGGCGGTTGCTCACGCGGTTGATCGCCATCATTCCCGCGGTCATCGTGACGATTATCTCGGGTGAGAGCGGCACGGCCCAGCTGCTCGTGCTCAGCCAGGTCATCCTGAGCCTGCAACTTAGTTTCGCTGTCTTTCCGCTCGTGATGTTTACGAGCGACAAGCTGAAGATGGGCGAATTTGTCAATCCGCTCTGGATCAAATTACTCGCGTGGGTGGTCGCGGTTGTGATCGCCTCGCTCAATGCCTGGCTCCTCATCCTGACTTTCCGCGGCTGGTTCTCCTAGGAATATCGCCATGTATAAAACGATCCTCGTCCCGGTCGAAAATCGTGAGACCGATCAGACTATTCTCAACCACATCCGGCCCCTGGCCCGGCTGACCAACGCAAAGCTAATGCTGGTCCACGTGGCCGACGGCTGGGCAGCGCGCAATTACGAGACATTCAAATTGCAGGAGAGCGAGGAGATGAAGCAGGACCGGGCTTACCTCGCCAATCTCGAGCGCGAATTGCAGGCGGAAGGGTTCGAGGTCAGTTCGATTCTCGCCATGGGAGAACCCTCAACCGAGATCATCAAGCTGGCGCGATCGGAGCCAGTCGAGCTAATCGCCATGAGCACGCACGGTCATCGCTTCATCAGCGATCTGCTTTACGGCAGCACGGCCGACAAGGTCCGCCACAATGTGGACGTTCCTGTCCTGCTCTTGAAGGTAAAACATTAATCCGCAGATCGCGCGGACTCGCAGATCGGAACTGCGAGAATTAAACGTTCCGGGTCTCGAGCCAGGCCAGCAAAGCCGGACGTCGGCGGAGGTGCTCAAGATAATCTCCGCAGCGGAGGAGCTGTTCCACGAGCGGGTACAGTTTTAGCGGGCATGAGCGGCGTCCGATTGCAATTCAATCGGACGGATCGGGGCGCGCGGCTTCGTCCAGCGAGCGATCAATCCGCTGCGCGGGCTCAGGAACCAGGCGAAGACAAAGAGCGTGGCACCAGTCACGACCATGGCCGCGGCCATGGAACATTCCAACCAGAGAGCAAGATGAACTCCCAGGAGCGAGCTGAGCGCGGCGTGCAGCACGCTGAGAAGGAGCACCGTCGGTAGCCGTTGGGAGATGAGGGTGGCGGTCGCTCCGGGCAGGATAAGCATCGCGATCACTAAAATCGCGCCGACAGATTCGAAGGCGCTCACCACCACCACGGAGAGCATCGACATCAGCCCGTAATGCATTACGCCCGCGTTGATGCCGAGCGACGCGGCCAACCCCGGATCGAATGAGCTGACGAGCAGTTCCTTGTAGAAAATGAGAATCATAACGACGGTCAGGACGGTGACCAACCCCATGCGCACCACCGGTTCCGGACCGAGGGACAGCCCGAAGACTTGCGTCAGTGGCGCAAGTGGCACGAACGCGATCTCTCCATAGAGCACGCATTCCTGATCCAGGTCGACCTTGTCCGCGTAAAGGCTGATGAGGATGACGCCGATGGCGAAAAGGGTGGAAAACGCGATGCCGATCGCAGCGTCTTGTTTTACGCGAGACTTCTTGTGGATCAGCTCGATGATGACCGTCGTCAGCACGCCGGCGACGAGCGCGCCGATGAACATTGCCGTTGTGCTGCGGCTGTTTGCGAGCAGGAATGCGATCGCGATCCCCGGAAGAATGCTATGGCTGATGGCATCCCCGACGAGCGACATCCGGCGAAGGATCAGGTAATTTCCGATCAGGCCACAGGACGCGGCAACAAAAAATCCCATAAGCGCAATCCAGCCGAAGCTGGCGAAGCCGTCGGTCCAGGGAGCAACGATGACTCGGTGGAAATCGAATTTAGGGATCAGGTCAGTCATGTTTTTGAGCGGACATCACCTCCGCACCACGGGATAAATGTCCTCCAACCCCGGAATGAGCCGCCCATGCGGATCCTTCTTGGCGAACTGAAGCCGGCGCTCGAGTTCGCGCACGGTTTCGGTCCCGAGGACATGCTCGATTTTATCGGCGTCTTCATGCACGTGGTCGGGCGCGAATTGGACGGCGTTTGTCAAATAGAGTTCCCACAGGCGATGGTTGCGAACGATCTCACAGGCGCGCTGCCATCCGGCGGGGGTGAAAAACATGACGTTACCCTCTTCGTGGGTGGAGACAAAACCGTGGCGCGATAATTCCGTGCTCTGGGCGCGTGCCTCTTCAATGCTCTGGCGGCGAAGCTGCGCCAATTCCCGGAGCGAAACGCCTTCGCCGTGAAAGTCGCGCTCTTCGAGGACGCGGTAAACGGACTTGAGTGTGTTCTCCCGTCCGATGCGGCTGGTGCGCGAACGGCGTTTCCACCAGCGGACGGCGACGCCGTGCCTCGGTCCGAAAAGGAAGGCGAGCGTGAACACGGCGCTCGCGCTCAGGACCATGAAAGGTCCTGTCGGCAGGTTGTTGCCCAGGAAGGAAGTAAAGGCACCGAGCGCTCCGGCGAGCATCCCGAAGACCGCGGCCAGAATGAGCATTCGATGCATCCGGTCCGTCAGGAGATAGGCGGCCGCGGCGGGTGTGATTAGCATCGCGGAGACGAGCACGACGCCGACCGCCTGGAGCGCGACCACAATCGCGAAGGCCAGAAGCAACATGATCCCGTGGTGAATGAGGTGCGTCGGGAACCCAATCGCCCGCGCAAATTCGAGATCAAAACTTGTGACGAGACATTCTTTGTAAAAGAGCGTGATCAAGACGATCGCGAGCACCGTGATGATCGCCATCAGTCGCACGTCACCGGCGCTAATGGCCGCGGCTTGGCCAAAGAGAAACTTATCGATGCCGCTTTTGTTTCCCGTGGGCAGGCGTTGAATCATCGTCACGAGACAGATGCCGACCGCGAAAAACGACGCCAGGACCAGCCCGAGGGCGGCGTCCTCTTTCAACCGCGTCGTCTGCTTGATGAGACTGACCACGGTGGTGCCTAACAAGCCCGCGATGGTGGCGCCGACGAAAATGGCGAATGGATCCTTGGTCTGACTCCAAAGAAAACCAAGCGCGACGCCGGGCAAGACGGCATGAGAGAGCGTATCGCCGACGAGCGCCATCTTCCGCACCACGATGAAGCTGCCTAACAAGCCACACGTGATGCCGAGCAAAATCGAGCCTGCCAGCGCGAACCGTAACGAGGCATCCTGAAAAGTGAAAAAGCGAAGAGCTTGCTCCCCGAGCGTTGTGCTCGAGACGTCGCTGACTTTGGCGGCCTGCGCGGTTGGTGGGAGGAAGATGAGGATAGAGGATAGAAGATAGAGGATTGCAGGGGGCCGAAGATAGACATCGAACTTCATGTCGTTTTCGGTTTCTGAGGAGACCCGCAGAATTCTGCTGCACGCCCTATCATTCTGTTGAGCATCCCGCCTATATGCTGCCACTCGGCGTCGAGCTGCGCGAACTGGGGCGCGGTGATGTATTCGCAATCCAGCGCATGATCGAGCCACGACTGCGTTTCCATCGCCTCACCGAGCGCGTCGTTAATTTTGCTGACAAAAGCCGCCTCGTAGCGTCGCTTGGCCCACGCCTCCGCGATCATGGCATTTACTGCTCGTGAAGATCGCCGTACTTGATCTGTAAGGGAGTAGCGCTCTTCTTTAGGAAAAGACTTTGACAGCTGGAAGATTGCCTTCGCTTCGTCACGCGCCTTTTGATACACGTTCAAGTCCCGGAAGCTCCTGATTTCAGCCATCCTCTATCCTCCATTCTCCATTCTCATTGCTTTCGCACTGCCTCCGCCACTTCCGACAAAATCGTTAATCTTCCGCCATAAGTCTTCTGCAGGAGCTCCTGCGTATATACCTCACTCGTGGGCCCGAAGGCGACGAGACGCATGTTGAGCAGGATGAGCATGTCGAAATACTCGCGTGCGGTCGGCAGATCGTGATGCACCACCAGCATCGTCTTGCCGCGCTCACGCAACTCGTGCAGCAAGGTGATGATCGCCGATTCGGTCGCGGCATCGACGCCGGAAAACGGCTCATCCATGAAGTAAAGGTCACTCTCTTGCGCGAGGGCGCGCGCCAGGAAGACTCGCTGCTGCTGGCCGCCGGAGAGATTCGAAATTTGCCGGTTGGCGAAGGGGAGCATCTGCACCTTGTCGAGACAAGCTCGCGCGATTTCGCGGTCCTCCTTGCTGGGCCGCTTCACGAGCCCGACCCGTCCATAGCGGCCCATCAGGACCACGTCCATGACGTTGACCGGGAAGTCCCAGTCCACCGACTCGCGCTGGGGCACGTAACCGACACGGCGGAGAGCTTTGCTGAAAGGCTGTCCGAAAATTTTGGTCCAGCCGCTTGAGATCGGGACGAGGCCCATGATGGCCTTGATCAAGGTCGATTTTCCTGCGCCATTCGGGCCGACGATCCCGATAAGTTTCCCTGCCGGCACTTTCAAATCGATGCCCCAGAGCACCGGGTTTCGATGGTAGGCGACAGTCAGATCGTGAACTTCCAGCGGCGGAGCGGCGGGCTCGTGCATCGGGACTAGTAACGCCAGGTGAGGCCGAGGAAAGGATTGAAGTCGTCGGCTGCACGCGTGACACCGATGTTCACGCCGGCGTCGAGTTGAAGGTTTTTGGTCACGCCGTAGGTCAGGCCCATGTCGAAAGTGGCAATCCAGTCGCTGCCATTCTCCGTGCTTCTGTTACTAAAGAACTCAACATAACCGCCCAACTCGCCGACGATGGCGTGGCTCACGGTGGCGGTGTTGATGAACTCGGTGTGGTAGCCGTTGCCAGAACCATCCTCCCTGTATTCGAACTGGGTCATCAACCCCATCTGCCAATCGTACGGCAGCGCGACCGCGAGCGGGAAGATCACGCCGCCCTCGTAAGCGCCGTTCCCGAGATCGTCCTGCGCGGTGGGAAACTTAACGAAAGGCATCACGGACAGGGCCGTCTTTCCACTATCATTGCCCCAAAGGTTGATTTTCGTCCGCAGGCTCACGTCGCCGAAGCCGGAGGTTTTCTGCACGAAATTTGTCTCGCGATCTTCGAAGCGCATGTGCGTGTACGTTGGGACCACGAGTTGGAGGTCCACGTTGTTCAGGAGGCCTACTTTGTAATTGTTGTTCGCGACCAGCCAGGTCTCCGCGCTCGTGTCGGTCGGGTCGCCATTGTAACGGTCGAGGGTGAAAGTGACCAGATCGGTCTCAATTTGGAAATGACCGGCGTCAACGGTGTAGGCACTTTCGGTCTTATCGGGCCGATCGGCGCTTAGTTCTCGCATGAATTCCTGCGGAGTAGGCCGGAAAAGATGGAATTGATTTTTGTCGACCGCGGGTTCTCCCGCCTGCGCGGATGCGGCCACAGTGGACCAGCAGAGTGCGGTGAGCAGCGAGCGAAGGGTTTTGCGAACCGTCATTTCAATGCCTCCACGATTGTGGTGAGGTTGTGTTTGATCATACCCTCGTAGGTCCCGAGATCGTAGCCGTTCTCGATCTGGCCCGGTGTCCCCATCGCATCGGAAAAGAGTTCCCCGCCGATCTTCACTCCGGCGTCCTTGCTGATTCGCTCGATCGTGTCGTGCGGCACGCTCGATTCGACGAAGACGGCTTTGATTTTCTTTTGTTTGATGAAATCCGTCAGCTTCGCCACGTCAGCGAGACCGGCTTCCGACACAGTCGAGATGCCTTGCAACCCTACGACCTGGAAGCCGTAGGCGCGGCCGAAATAATTATAGGCATCGTGGCTCGTGACGAGAATCCGGCGCTCCGATGGCAGCTCCGCTGCCTTTTTGAGTGCCCAGGCGTGTAATTCATCCAACCTCGCACGCGTCGCCGCGGCCCGCTTCTCGTAGCCATCTTTCCCCGAGGGATCGACTTCACTGAGGCCTTTCGCCACGACATCTACGCAAATTTTCCAAAGGGGGACATCGAACCAGACGTGCGGATCGTAATGTCCGGCGAATTGAGGCGGTTCGAGCAAGCGCTCGGGTGGGATTGATTCGGTGACCGCATAAACGAATCGCTTCGAGCGCGCGAGCTTGCCGAAAATGTCCTGCATCTTGCCTTCCAGGAGCAGCCCCGAATAAAAAATCACGTCGGCCTGTTGCAGCTTCGTCACGTCGGAGGCGGCAGCTTTGTAGAGATGTGGGTCCACTCCAGGCCCCATTAATGTTTCCACCTCGACCCGGTCGCCGCCGACGTTCCGCGCAAAATCCGCGACCATCGTGATGGTGGCGGCAACTTTAATTTTCTTCTCGGCGGCGGCGGCCGGCCCGCTCGGGAAGAGGAACAGGACGAAGAGGAGCCACTTTATAGTGTGTAGAGCAAACATAGATGTCTTATTCAAAGAATATTAGCCGAGACTAACTTTCGCCTGCCGCCCCGTCAATCCCTTCTTTGCATCTCGTCTATTCGGGGCGGCGCGCAGGAATAATCTGCGTGCGCTTCCATGCGCGCGCGATTAAGAAGACCTCGTGAAGGCGCTCTTCCTCACGAACGAGTATCCGCCGTACGTTTATGGCGGCGCGGGCGTGCACGTTGATTATCTCTCGCGCGAACTCGCGAAGACGATGTCGATCGAGGTGCGCTGTTTCGGGGACCAGAAGAGGCAGGAAGGAAATCTTACCGTGCGGGGATTCCATCTCGACGACTCCGGGTTCGATTGTCCGAAACCGCTGCGTTCCGTCTTCGGGGCGGTCCGCCGGTGCACGGATTTCAACTCCACGAACATCGAGGCCGATCTTGTCCATTGCCACACGTGGTACAGCCACTTCGGCGGGGTTCTGGCGAAAATGAACTACGGGCTGCCGCTCGTTATCACGGTCCACTCGCTCGAACCTCTCCGGCCCTGGAAACGCGAACAACTTGCTGGTGGATACGATTTCTCGGTCTGGATCGAGAAGACCGCGCTCGAAATGGCTGATGCTGTCATTGCCGTGTCGGGCGATACCAAATCGGATGTGGAACGCCTTTTTCACGTGAGGCCCGACCGCCTCCATGTGATCCACAATGGGATCGATCTCGAGGAATATCGAAAGACCGATTCCAGCGCGGCGCTCACCAAGTACGGGATTGATTCCGCCAAGCCTTTCCTCCTGTTCGTTGGGCGAATCACACGCCAGAAGGGCATCGTTCACCTGGTCCGCGCGATCGAATATATGGACTCGGGGTTCCAGATCGTTCTCTGCGCCGGTGCGCCGGACACGCCGGAAATCGGCGCCGAGATGAAAGCGGCGGTCGGGAAGATGAAGGCGAAACGGCCCGGGATCGTCTGGATTGATGAAATGGTCGATAAGGCAACGGCGCGTGAATTGTATTCGCACGCCGCCGTTTTCTGCTGCCCTTCCATTTACGAGCCGTTCGGGATCATCAATCTCGAGGCGATGGCGTGCGAGACGGCCGTCGTGGCCACGGCCGTCGGCGGGATCAAAGAAGTCGTGGTCGACGGCGAGACCGGTTTCCTTGTTCCAATCGACCAGATGGAAGAAAGTCCATTCGAGCCGCGCGATCCCGAGAAATTCGCGCGCGATCTGGCCGCGAGAATCAACCAATTGATTGGCGACCCGGCACTCTGCCTGAAGTTTGGCCGCGCCGGCCGCGAACGCGCCGAAGAAAAATTCGGCTGGCCCGCGATCGCGCAGCAAACGAAAGCGCTTTACAAAAGTTTAGTTCGGTAGGGCCGGACTTGTTCCGTGGAGTTGAGCGCGTCAGCCGGCAGGCGGCTGCTGTCGCCGATGAACGAATGCCGTCGCGAACGAGTTGAGGATCTTCCGTTGCGGCCATCCAAGCGCGTTCAGCGTTCTCCCGATCACCGGAAGAACGATCGCGAACGGGAAGAAGCGTCCGAAACGAAAGATGCGGCGTGCCACGCGGGAGAAGGAAACAGACTCGTCGTTGACCGGGCGGCGCAGGCGCTCGTAGGGAAGGAGCCGCTCTCGGGACACGTCCTTCGCGCGGAGCGCGGCATCGGCCACGTCCGCCAGCGCGAGCGCGTCCCAGATCGAGGCATTCGCTCCCTGTCCGCCGGCAGGCGTCATCGGATGCGCTGCGTCGCCAATCAGCGCCGCGCCGTCGGCAACGTAGGACCCGGCGTGTCCGAATGGGCGCGCGACACGCCGGAAGTCGCGGGGGAATTCGACCTGCTCGCGCAGCGAACCGGCCATCGGCGTGACGCGTTCGAACGCGCGCCAGAAAACCTCGGGCGGCTGCTCGAAGAGGCGTTTCGCCCGTTCGGCCGCGAGTGGCATGAGCAGAACACCTTCGTTTCCCGGCCAGGGGATGAACGCCGCCGCCGGAAGACCATTGCGGAAGCCCTTAGGGTAGATCCAGGCGCGCACGCGACTCGGCGGGAGCGGCCAGCGCGGGATCAACGCCGTGATAAAGTCTATCGGAAAGCGGTCGAGCGCGATCGGGATGCCAAGGTGCTTGCGAACGATCGAGTTCCCGCCGTCATCGCCCACGACGAGGCGCGCCTCCAGCGCGAGCGTCTCGGCGCCATGCTTGCCTTGCACGCCAGTGACGCGCCCGTCTTGCTCCAGCAGGCGCTCCACGGCGACACCGCGGTGAATCGCGACGTTCCCGGTGGCGACAGCGGCCTCGGCCACGATGGCGCGCGTCATTGAAGGATTCGTCGAAAAGGCGACGGCGCCAGCCGCCGTCAGGTCCTCGCGCGTGATGCGGAGCCATGGCTTCTCCGGGCCGAACGCGATCTCCTCGATCTGCACGCTGGCAGTTTGGCGGATGGCTTCGGCGACGCCGTAGGGCTCGAGTGCGCGCAGCGTCGCTTCCCAGAGGATCTCTGGGCGGACGATGCGCGGCGGCACGCCCTCGCGTTCGACCAGGGCAACGCGCCAGCCGCGACGCCCGAGGTCCAGCGCGAGCACGGCCCCACCGATGCCCGCACCGACGATCACGACGTCAAAGCGCATGGTGGCCGAAGCGTAGCGCGATCTCGCCGCCTGCATCAAGCAATCGCTTGTCATCGCGAGCCGCGCAGACGGCGAGGGACCTCACAAACGGTCTAGGTTCACACAAACGACCAGCAACGATGTTCGCCACGCCGATCTTCGTGCATCGCGAAAGCGTATTCGTGTGCTCGCTATACGACTGCAAGGTCCCTCGCCGTCTGCGCGGCGCGGGATGACAAGCAGCCGAGACGATGCCACTTTGCACGAAGGCCGCGCGAAAAGCCCCCGTATGTTTGTTGATCGGATAAAAGTTTTTGCCCAAGCCGGGGACGGCGGGCGGGGCTGCGTCAGTTTTCGGCGCGAGAAATTCGTTCCGCGGGGCGGTCCGGATGGCGGCGACGGCGGGCGCGGCGGGGATATCATTCTGCGCGCGGATGTTCACACCGATAGTCTTTCCAACCTTTTCTATGAGCCGATCATCAAGGCCAAGAGCGGTGCGCATGGCCAGGGCAAGAAGAAGCACGGACGGGCCGCCATCTCGAAAGTAGTCAAGGTTCCGGTCGGGACGGTGGTTTACAAGGATGAAGGCGGAGGGATGAAGGCGGAAGAAATTCAAGTGGCAAGGGACACTGATTCCGCCTTCCAACCTCCGCCTTCCGATTTTTCTCCCATCGCGGATCTCACGCACGATGGTGAAGAGTTTATCCTTTGCCAGGGCGGAGGCGGCGGAAAGGGCAACGTCCACTTCAAGAGTTCGCGGAACCGCGCGCCGGTCCAATACACGGAAGGCGAAGAGGGCGAACAGGGGCATTTCCTTTTTGAGCTGCGGACGATGGCTGATGCGGCGCTGGTCGGATATCCAAATGCGGGGAAGTCGACTCTGCTTGGGAAAATATCGGCGGCGCATCCGAAGGTCGCGCCCTATCCCTTTACCACGCTCCATCCTGTGGTCGGCGTGGTCGAGTTCGATGAATATCGCCGGGCCTCGATTGCCGACATTCCCGGTTTGATCGAAGGAGCGCATCGCAACGTCGGCCTCGGCCACGATTTTCTTCGCCACATCACGCGCTGCCGGGTTTTGCTTTTCGTCCTGGACATCGCCGGGAGCGAGGGGCGGCATCCGGTGGAAGATCTCCAGAACTTGCGGCGTGAGATCGATCTCTACGATTCGCGGCTTTCGCAGCGGCCATGGTCCGTGATCGCAAACAAGATGGATCTGCCCGGCGCGGCCGAGAACCTGCGCGCGCTGGAACAACGCTTTCCCGAATTGGAGACCGTGGCGATTTCCGCGGAGCGATCGGACGGGATCGCGGAATTAAAGGCATGCCTGGAGCGATGGCTCTTTGACCAAACCGCGGAATCGCCCGGCAGGGAAATCCCAGAGCCGGCGGAAGCGGTCGCCGCCGAATAACAGATGGACAAGGCCCGGGACCTCACGGACAATCGCGGCTTCTCTCATGAGTAAACGAGTTGTCGCCAGTTACTGTACGACTTTCCTCAAGCGGGAAATGCTGCACATCTACCGGCAGGTCAGATCGCTCCATGATTACGACACCTTCGTCATGACGAAGGCGCTGCAAAACAACGAACTATTCCCTTTCCGCGACATCGAGCTGATTCCAAAACCGCCGAGCAATCCGCTGCGGCACGGCTGGCTAAAGTGGGTAAAACAACGGCCCCCGATCGTTTATCGAGGCGAGTATCAGATGCTTTCGAACCTGCTCGAGCGGCGCGGCGCGGACCTGATGCATATTTACTTCGGCCACACCGGTGTGCATCTCCTGCCTTTCATCGAGCGCTGGCATAAGCCGTGTGTGGTTTCGTTTCACGGCGCCGATGTCGCGCAAAAGAAAGACATTCGCGATTACGGTCCAAAACTGCGCGACCTGTTCAACGCGGTGCCGCTTGTCCTGGCGCGCTCACGATCTCTCGCGGACCGGCTTTTGACCTTGGGCTGTCCGCAGGAACGCCTGCGGATCAACCGCACCGGCGTCCCGCTGGATGAATTTCCCTTCATTCGGCGCGAGGCGCCGACCGATGGACGCTGGAGATTCATGCAAGCTTGCCGCCTCATTCCGAAGAAAGGCGTGGCCACCTCGCTTTGCGCCTTCGCCATTTTCCAGAAGGAGTTTCCGAACGCTCAGCTCGTTGTGGCCGGCAAAGGGCCGCTCCAATCGCACCTGGAAGAACTGGCCGAGGAGCTTGGGATTGTCGATAAGGTCCATTTCCGCGGGTTTCTCTCGCAGGCGGAATTGATGGAGCTGTACGCGAATTCGCATTTTTTCCTGCATCCCAGCGAGACCCCGCCGGATCAAAACCAGGAGGGTATCCCGAACTCGATTCTCGAAGCGATGTCGACAGGGCTTTCCGTTCTTGCCACCCGGCATGGGGGAATTCCGGAGGCGGTCGAGCATGGCCGATCGGGGTTGCTGGTGGAGGAGCGAGACTTCGTCGCGCTGGCCGCCGCGATGAAGGAAGTTGTGCGCTCGCCGTTAGCCTTTCGTGAAATGGGGGCGCTGGCGAGCGAGTCGGTCGCCGCGAATTTTGAGCAACGAGAGCAGATTCGCCAGCTCGAAACTCACTACGATGAGGCGGTAGCGCTAGCCGCCGCGGAGGAGCGTGTCTCGCGTCCGGCGGCGGCTGTGATCAAGGAAGGCTTCGCCGAACAAGTCCCGGTAAAGTGAGACCGTGAATAGTGATTGGTGATCCGTGACTAGTAACGGATGGCCGGATGGCTAAGCCATCCACCATCGCCGATCACAATTCACGATTTCACTCTTGTCATCGCGACAAAACACGCTTTTATATGCGCGACGCAAGCGCCCCTTGTGTTAGGTGCACCGCTTCCGCGGCGCCGCACCGGCAAAAAACATCGGGCTGCTGCATCCAAAAACCTAACTCCATGGCGCGTCGCTTTTCACCATTAATCCTGATCGTCCTCGCGCTTTTCGCGTTCGGGAGCGTATCGAGCGGTGTGTTGGCGGCGGAACCGGCCCACGCCGAAAAAAAAGAAAAGCATGTCATCCCGCTCAAGCCCGATGTGATTTGCCATGTCGGCCCACTGGCGGTGACTAATTCGATGGTGGTGACGTGGATTGTCGCCGCCGGCATTCTCGTTTGTGCGCGCCTCGCCACGCGAAAGATCAAGCCCGTTCCGGCCGGGCTCCAAAATTTCTGGGAGTGGCTCGTCGAGAGCCTTTACAATTTCCTCGAGAACATGATCGGTCGCGACCTGGTCAAGAAGACGTTCTGGTTCTTCGCGACGATCTTCATTTTCATCCTCTTTTTGAATTGGTTTGGCCTGCTTCCGGGCGTCGGCACCATCGGGTGGGGTCACACCGACCCAGCGACCGGCACATTTCATATCATCCGGCCCTTGTTCCGCGGCGCTAATGCGAACCTCAATCTGACCTTCGCGATGGCCTGTGTCTTTTTCGTTTGCTGGATCGTCTGGGCGCTCCAGGCCAACGGCGTGGGCGGAGTCCTTCTGCATATTTTCGGTCCCAAGGGGGAAACCTCCGGCATCCTGAAAGCGCTGATGATCGTGATCTTTTTCATCGTCGGCTGGCTCGAAGTGGTCTCCATCCTGTTCCGGCCGATTTCGCTGAGCTTCCGGCTCTTCGGCAACATTTACGCCGGCGAAACCATGCTGGAATCGATGAGCCATGTCGTGCCATCGCTGGCGTGGCTCATCCCGATTCCATTTTATTTCCTGGAGCTGCTCGTCGGCTTCGTGCAGGCGCTGGTCTTCATGCTCCTGACCGCTGTCTTCACCCTCCTCATCGCGCAACACGAACCGGGTCACGGGGAGGCGGCGCACCACTAAGCACTTTCGGCGATCGGGCCGTGGTTCCCGCGGAGGTCGCTCGATGAAACAACCAACAGAAAAAAATATGATACAACCAATACTCGCGGAATTGACCGGAAGCCTTCATGTAGGACTGGCAGCACTTGGCGCCGCCATCGGCGTCGGACTTATCGGCATGGGCGCGGCCTCGGCGGTCGGCCGCAATCCAGGCGCGGCCACTCCAATTCTGGTGCAGGCCATCCTCGCCATCGCGCTCGCGGAAGCGATCGTGTTCTACGCCTTGTTCCTCGTTTAATCGGCAACCGACCGCGGACGTGCCGGCACTTGCCTATTAATATGAACATCGCAATTCTTGCTGCGGCCGACCTGGGAAACATGGTCAGCAAAACCGGGGAAACCTTCGGTTTTGATACCAAGATTTTCCTCTCGCAGGTCGTCAGCTTCGTCATCGTTGCGCTGGTCCTTCGCCAGTTTGCTTACAAGCCGATCCTGGCCGTGCTGGAAGAACGCCGGCAGCGGATCGCCGAGGGGCTCTTGAACGCGGAGAAGATCAAACAGCAACTCGCCGAAGCGGAACAGCGTCATGCCGACATCCTGGCCAAGGCGAACGCTCAGGCGCAAAAGATGATCGATGACGCGCGCGAAAGCGCGGCGCACGTGGGCGAACGCAAGCAGCAGGAAGCAATCGTGGCGGCGGAACAAATCATCGCCAAGGCGCACGAAGCCAGCGCCCTCGAGCGCGAACGGGTCATGACGGAATTGAAACACCAGCTTGGCCGCCTCGTCGTCGAGACCACGGCCAAAGTCACCGGTAAAGTTCTGACCCCCGAGGATCAGAAGCGCTTGCAGGAAGAAGCAACGCGCCAGGTCGCTTCCTAGGCTGACGCAACCAATGAAGATCAACAAAGAGACGCGCCAGCTTTCGAAGGAATTGCTGCGCGCAAGCTTTAGCGATGGCCGGCTCGACAACGAGCGGGTCGCGGCCCTCGTCATGTCGTTGATCAAGAAAAAGCCGCGGAATTATATCAAGGTGCTCGAAAGCTACCAACGCTTGTTGCGCCTTGAAATCGAGAAGCGCAGCGCGACCATCGAAACCGCGACCGAAATGGCCCCGGCGGCGAGC
>Ga0190265_10000203_pt1 | contig 55732 bp, 57 predicted proteins | sample Popmic124T_FD_133135 | JGI IMG/M metagenome (GOLD analysis project Ga0190265, IMG submission 133135) | Populus adjacent soil microbial communities from riparian zone of Indian Creek, Utah, USA - 124 T | ecosystem: Environmental > Terrestrial > Soil > Riparian zone | place: USA: Utah | collected... | reverse complement strand
GGATAATCCTCGCCCATCAGATAATTGGAGGTGACGTAGTTCCAGATCAGGTCGCGGCCGCGCAGCAGGTTGAAGGTCGCCGCCATATAGCGGCCGTCGAGATAGCCCTTCTCGGCCGAAAGCTGCTGGATCAGCCCCATCTGCTCGTCGCCGATGAACAGCTTGAGATCGCCCGCTTCCGAAAAATCGACCTGCGCGGTGAAGAAGGTCGCGCTCGCCACCTTCGCCGCCTCGCCGCGCGCTTCGAGAAGGGCCAGCGTCGCCGCCAGCATCGTCCCGGCGACGCAATAGCCGATCGCGTGAACGCCCTCGACTCCGAGGCCGGCCCGGACCGCGTCGATCGCCTCGGCCTGGGCGAGAACATAATCGTCCACCGTCGTTTCGGCCATGCTCTCGTCGGCCGACTTCCACGACACCACGAACACGGTCAGCCCCTGCTCGACCGCCCATCTGATGAAGCTCTTCTTGGGATTGAGATCGAGGATGTAGAATCGGTTGATCCAGGGCGGGAAGATGATCAGCGGCGTCGCCAGCACCTTGCCGGTGGTCGGCGCATATTGGATCAGCTGGAACATCGCGCTGTGGTGGACGACCTTGCCCGGCGTGGTCGCGATGTTGCGCCCCACCTCGAACGCGCCCGGCGCGACATGGGTCAGCTGCCCCTTGGAAAGGTCGCCGAGCATATGTTCGAGGCCGTTGAGCAGGCTCTCGCCCTTGGTTTCCATCGCCTTTTCGAGCACCTGCGGATTGGTCAGCGCGAAATTGCTCGGGCTCATCGCATCGACGAACGCGCGCGTGCCGAAGCGCAATTTCTCGCGCGTCTCCTCATCCACGCCCTCGATCGCGTCGACCGAGCCGAGCAACCGGTCGGAGATCAGCAAATAGGTCTGACGGATCGTGTCGAAGAGCGGATTGTCGCGCCATTCGGGCGCCGAGAAGCGCCGGTCCTTGTCGGCCTTCTCGGCCAGCGCGCTCTTCTCCTCGTCGCCGGCCCCGCCCGAGGCGCCGCCCAGCGCGCGCTGCCAGATGTCGAGCCCCTGCGCCCACATTTGCGACTGCGCCTCGATGAGCTTTGCCGGATCGCCGAACAGGCTCATCCCCGGCCATTGGCTGAACGCCTGCTGCGCCGTCTCCGCGTCGGGCGCCCGCGCCGCCGCCTCGCCCATCTGCGCGGCCAGATGCTCCATCATCATCTGCTGAGCCCGGCCCATCACGAAGGTCCAATGCTGCATGTCCTCGAGCGTCGGGATGGGCGGCGTGGCGGGCGCCTCGGGGGCGTCCCTGGTGTCATTGTCGGCCATGTTCGAGTCCTTGTCCAAAGACGCGCTCTAGCGCCTGAGGAGGCGCTACAAAAGGCCGACGCCTCACAAGCAGTCGTAACGCCCGAGCTGTGGGCTGGCCAGAGCGCCCGCGGCCGCCGACGCCTAGATCAACCAGGTGTCCGGCGGGGTGTACGGCCCGTCGCTGGCCGCGGTTGTCGAATGGCCCGGCAAGCTCGCCAGATCCCAAACCTGACCGTTCATGGCCATCGCGCCCAGAGGCAGAGACGTGTGGTACGTCCAAACCTGTGTATCTGGATCATACTCCCAGACGAAGTCCGACTCCTCGATCGGGTCACCGACATCGATGCCGAAATCCCCATTCTCGAAATTCTGAATCACCAGGACGCCGCCGCGAGGCGAGTCGATCGTCAGAGTCCCGTTTACATGGAAATCGTAGAGGTACCCGTTGCTGTCGGTAGCGCGAACATAGTGATAATTTCCCTCCGGAAGCATCTCCAGCTCAATGACCGACTTAGTGCCGCCCAGGAGGCGATAGCCGTCCCAATAAAGCGAATCCCCAACCTCCGAATCCAAAATCGTCAGATAAGAGCCGAAACCGGGGGTGGAAACGGCCCAAAATTGATCGTCCCCCGCCCCACCCTGCGTCTCGACGCTTTCGCCCATGAGGATAAGGACATCATTGCCGGTGCCCCCGTCCATCAAATCCGCGAATTCCCAGGTTTCGGGATCCACGACAGTTAGGCCTGAATTCAGGAAGTCGTTGGCGTCACCACCGTAGAGGCGGTCACTACCCTCGCCGCCATAGAGCTTGTCCTGACCGGAATTTGCTTTCGTTGGATCGCCACCGCCATAGAGGAAGTCATCTCCATTGCCACCCTTCAACGTATCGTCTCCACCTAGCCCGAACAGGAGATCGCGGATCATGTCAGGCACCGTCGTCTGGGTCCGGGCGCTATGGTCGACATTGTCAGCCGAGGCCGTGCCAAACCGCGTGATGTCAACCTCCCGATCGTCGGAGTAGGACGAGTTCACGACGAACATGTTGAACACAGCCGAATCGATGGTCGACGACAGTCCCGCGTCATAGGCGGTTTGGATCTGGTCGCTCAGGCTGGCATTTTCAGCGATTGCATTCTGCTCGTCCACCACCGCGCCGCGGAAATCGAACGCGGCGCCGTTCTTGATCGCTTCGCTCGCCGCAGACGGGTCGGGTTGAAGAAGATAGATATGCGCGAGCTCGTGCATAAGGGTAAGCCGGACATCTGCCAGAACCAGCTTGCCCTGCGTATTGAAGAAATGCACCGTCCGTGCGGTAGTCAAATCGATGAGAACGTAGTCGTCATGGGCGCCGGCAAATGCACTTCCGGCATCGCCCGACCTAAAACCAACCCGAATATCCTGTCCATAGGCATTGAGACGATTATTCGCCAAGGTCGATGCCGCCGCGATGCTGCTCAGATACCCGATAATGTCCTGCTCCTGCTGCCACGGTAAATCGGCTGGTGCCTGGTGGGAGCCATAGCTCCAGGTGATTGGAGTAGCCGGTAGCGCCGGGGAAGCATTCCAGAATTTAAGCGTCCACGGCACGAGCGCCTCCAATCTACCTAAGCGGGCTCACAGTCATTGTCGTCGCCGATCCATCTTCGACATCGACAAACAAATAGACGATGCCATCCAGAGCGACGAAAACGCGCCGACACCGCCTCCCAAAATCCGGCCCTTCGACGCACACTGCGTTCCCTTCAATGGAGTAAGTGCCCTGAAAATTCCTTCGACTTATAACCCTCCTCTCGTAGGCGCCGTTATACATGAAAACTTCACCGGGCGGATTGCTGACAAGACCCGGACCCCGAACCGGCGACACGTATGCGTCACGCAGCAGCGTTCGCAATGCGCCGCCCTCCAGCGGCCGACACGTGGCGTCATTTGGTGTGACCATCGTTTCAGGTGACCTGGGGGCGCAGGCAATCGGATCCGCCGAGGTGGGGGTAGTTGTCGCGGCCAACATCAAGCCAAGGAACTGGATTACCGTCGGAGTAATCATCATAGAACTCCAAGCAACTATTGCCGAAATCTATCCCAATTGCATTGAATGTACATACGTTGTTGCGACCGTACGTTCACTTTCATGGTAACCAAGACTGGCCTCCGGCGCCCGCGCCGCCGCCTCCCCCATCTGCGAGGTGCTCCACCTTCGCCTGCTGCGCCCGACGCGTCACGAAGGTCCAATGCTGCATATCCTCGAGCGTCGGGACTGGGGGGCGTGGCGGGCGCCTCTGGGGCGTCCCTGATGTCATTGTCGGCCAAAATCTGAATCCTTGCCGCCATTTTTAATTGGGTGGGGGAACGTTCGGCCGAGCCTGCACTTCCCAAGGCGGGAAATTCGCTTGCGATGGCCCAGGAGGGCCGCACTCGCGCCGATCTCGCCGCGCCGATCGGCGAATCCCGCGCCACCGAAATCCTCCAGCGGCGCCGCGCCCTGACCCTGCCGATGATCCGCAAGATAGCCGCGGCCTGGCATGTGCCGGAGCGCGTTCTCATCCGGGATTATGCGCTCGCCAAATGAGCTGGATTGCCCGCCTCAATCGGGATGCAGCAGCCGGTCGATGCCGCGGCGGATCGTGCGCGCGGCGCCGATCACGTCGATCATCAGCGGCTGGCTGCAGAGCCTGAGGCAAATGTCGCCGGCCAGCGCGGCCATCTGCTCGCCGCCCGCGCGGTCCGCGGGCTCGTTGGAAAGCGCCGGATCGGCCGAAGGCACGCGATATTGGGGAAAGCGCTCGCGCCGCCCGCAGACGACGACATTGTTGGAATCCCGCAGGTCCGCGCCGGGCGGGCAGACCTGGTTCACCACCTCGGCGACCGCGGCCCCCTGCCGCTCGATCGCTTCCTCGGGCGACATCGGCTGCGCGGCGATCGCGCCCGGAAGGACGATCAGGATCAGGGACGGAACCCCACGCCGGGGCACGCTCGACTTTGTCATGGGCCTTCTCTATCCGCCCTTCGAAACGCCCCCGTTTCTTCGCCGAAGGATGACATAAAAGATGGTCAAGGCAAGCCATGTTCTCGATCGCGTGCTGGTGCTCGAAATGGTCCGGGTCACCGAGGCGGCGGCGGTGGCCGCATCGAGGCTGATCGGCCGCGGCGACGAGAAGGCCGCCGATCACGCCGCGGTCGAGGCGATGCGGGCGGCTCTGAACACGCTCGAAATCGACGGCACCGTGGTGATCGGCGAAGGCGAGCGCGACGAGGCGCCGATGCTGTTCATCGGCGAGCGGGTCGGCGCCGCCCAGGGCTCGGGGCCGCGCATCGACATCGCGCTCGATCCGCTCGAGGGCACCACCATCACCGCCAAGGCCGGCGCCAATGCGATGGCCGTGCTCGCCATCGCCGACGAGGGCAATCTGCTGAACGCGCCCGACGTCTACATGGACAAGCTCGCGGTCGGGCCGGGCTATGAGGAAGGCGTGATCGATCTTGCCAGAAGCCCGTCCGACAATGTCCGCGCGGTCGCCGCGGCCAAGGGCGTCCGCCCCGACGAAATCATCACCTGCGTGCTCGACCGGCCCCGCCACGCCGCGCTGATCGCCGAGCTGCGGGCGCTCGGCTGCGGCATCCAGCTCATTCCCGACGGCGACGTCGCCGGCGTGATCGCGGTCACCGATCCCGACACCACGATCGACATGTACATGGGCTCGGGCGGCGCGCCCGAAGGGGTGCTGGCCGCGGCGGCCCTGCGCTGCGTCGGGGGCCAGTTCCAGGGCCGCTTGCTGTTCCGCAACGACGCCGAGCGCGGCCGCGCCGCCAAATGGGGGGTCGAGGCTCTGCACCGCATCTACCGGCTGGAGGAGCTCGCCAAGGGCGACGTCATCTTCGCCGCCACCGGCGTCACCGGCGGCACGCTGCTCGAAGGCGTCAAGCGCCGCAAGAACTGCATCACCACCGAGAGCGTGGTGATGCGCGCCTCGACCGGCACCGTCCGCTGGGTCAAGGGCGAGCACCGCCAGGAGCCGGGAGCGGGCTGACCCTGGAGCGGGCTCGGCCCCGGTCGAATCGCTCCGGCACTATTCGTCCGCGATTTTCCCAGCTCTTGGCTGTTCCAGCCGAGTCGAAACCCCCTGGGGTCCGCACTCATCAGGGCTTGAAGATTTTCGAGGAATTCCAGCGTCATCCCGACGGAAGTCGGGATCCATGAACACCGCCCTGTGAGAAGGAGGCGATTTGGCAGGCGCCGTTGTCGGTCGATTGCGTGTTCATGGATCCCGGATCAAGTCCGGGATGACGACGTTCAGAAACCTCCGGCTTATTTCCAATTGAGTCCGGACACTAGTGCGCGCGCCGGAGGGGGCAGCGCGCGATCGTGCCGACCTCCAGGGCGCCGCGGACGCCGTCGGCGGTGTGGAAGACCATCAGCTGGGACAGCGCCTCCCCGGGCCGAAGGATCTGCCACTGGACGTTGCGGCCGCCGCATTCGGCATGGACGATCGCCGCGCATTGCCGCCGCTCCGAACCGATCACCCGGCAGGTGCCGCCCGCGCCGTCGGCGAAGCGCATGCTGTGGAAGTCGATCGCGCCCGCGCCGCAATCGCCGTCGCGAGTCCAGAGCCCGTCCGGTAGCGACGCATCCGCCCCGGTCGCGGCGCCCAATTGCGCGCAGGCCTCGGCCGCGTCGCCGCCGCTTCGGATCAGCGGGGTGACGTTGATCGACCGATCGCCAGCCGGCGGCGCCCCGACCGCCTCGGGATGCTGCGGCGGCCTCGCCCCGAGGCACAGGATGGCGAACAGGCAGGCGGCCGTCAGATATGGCGTGCGCATCTCGCTCTCCCCTTATGGCATGCGAGGATTCGCACGAGCGGCCGCCTGGGTCAAAACGGACCGCCCGGGTCGGCGGTCCGAAATCCAGCCCGGCCCTGTCGCACGCCAGGATTCCCTTTTTCGGCGCCGGCGCTTAGGGTCCCGCCGTGCTCCCGTGCTCCTCCCATGTCTGCGGCGTAACCCGCTCGATCCTCGGCCAGCCCTGGCGCTGGCGCGGGACCGCGGCGGACGACCGCGACGCCGGCTTTCGGCCCGACGACCTGGTCGACCAGCTCCTCCTCGCGCGCGGGGTCGACCGCGACGAGCTGGAGCGCCACCGGCTGCCCACCCTGCGCGGCTTCATGCCGGACCCCTCGGTCTTCCGCGACATGGACAAGGCGGCCAAACGGATCGCCGACGCGGTCCAGGCCGGCGAGAAGGTCACCATCTTCGGCGATTACGATGTCGACGGCGCCACTTCGGCGGCGCTGCTGATCCGGCTGCTGCGCGACCTCGGCCTCGCTGCCGAGGCCTATATCCCCGATCGCCTGATGGAGGGCTACGGCCCCTCGGGCGAGGCTTTGGTCCGCATCGCCGAGGGCGGCACCGGCCTGATCGTCACCGTCGATTGCGGCGCCCAGGCGTTCGAGGCGCTCGCCATGGCGAAGGCGGCCGGAGTCGATGTGATCGTCGTCGATCATCACAAATGCGCGACCACGCTTCCCGACGGCTTCGCCATCGTCAATCCCAACCGGCTCGACGAAAGCGACGAGGGCGCCGCCCAGGGCCATCTCGCCGCGGTCGGCATGGCCTTCCTGCTCGGCGCCGCTTTGCTGAGGACTTTGCGCGGACGCGGGCATTTTAGCGGCCGCGAGGAGCCCAGGCTGATCGATTTGCTGGATCTGGTCGCGCTCGGCACCGTCGCCGACGTCGCGCAGCTGCGCGGCCTCAACCGCGCCTTCGTGACCCAGGGCCTCAAGATCATGGCCGGGCGCCGCAACACCGGTCTCGCCGCTCTGGCCGACGCCGCCCGCCTCACCCGCGCGCCCCAATGCCGCGACCTGGGCTTCGCGCTCGGCCCCCGGATCAATGCCGGCGGCCGGGTCGGCAAATCGGATCTCGGCGTCCGCTTGCTGACCACCGAGGATCGCGAAGAGGCCGAGGCGATCGCCGCCGAGCTCGAGCGGCTCAACGAGGAGCGCCGGGCGATCGAGGCGGCGGTCGCCGAAGCCGCCGAGGCGCTGTCCGCCGCCCAGGGCAACCGCGCCGTGGCCATCGTCGCCGCTTCGGGCTGGCATCCCGGCGTGATCGGCATCGTCGCCGGCCGCCTGAAGGAAAGGCTGCACCGCCCCGCCATCGTCATCGCGCTCGGCGAGGACGGCGTCGGCAAGGGCTCGGGCCGCTCGATCTCGGGCGTCGATCTCGGCGCGGCTGTGCTTGCCGCGAAGGAGAGCGGCCTGCTGGTCGCCGGCGGCGGCCACGCCATGGCGGCCGGACTGACCGTCGCGCCCGGCGGGATCGACGCGCTCGCCGACTTCCTCGACGAGTGGCTGGCCGCCGATGTCGCCCGAAGCCGCGATGATCGCGCCTTGCGGCTCGACGCCTTGCTCGCACCGGGCGGAATCGCCCCGGCTTTGTGCGATGCGCTCGAAGCGGGCGGCCCCTACGGCGCCGGCTGGCCCGCGCCGCGCGTCGCCGCCGGGCCGGTTTCGATCGTCAAGGCCGACGTGGTCGGGACCAACCATTTGCGCCTGATCGCCGCCGGCGCCGATGGCCGCCGCTTCAAGGCGATCGGCTTCCGCCTGGCCGACGGTCCGCTCGGCGAGGCCTTGCTCAGCGCGCCGCCGCACCGCAGGCTCTGGCTCGCCGGCCGGATGAAGCGCGACGAATATGAGGGCAACGTCTCGGCCGAGCTCCACCTCGAGGACGCCGCCTGGGCCGACCTTTGACCCGGCGGGGGCGGATGCTTGACCGGTGCAGCCCCAGCCCCTAAGCCGCGCCTCGCCTCAGGCCCCTTCGTCTAGCGGTTAGGACGCGGCCCTTTCACGGCTGAAACACGGGTTCGATTCCCGTAGGGGTCACCAATTCATGGCGACGCGGACAGGATCCGAAGCAGTTCCGCCCTGTCGATGTTCCCGCCCGAGACGATCGCCACCGATCGCTCGGCCCCGAGCTTGCCGGCCGCCGCGACCGCGGCCGCGCCGGCACCTTCCGCGATGACGTGATGCTCGCTCGCCAGGCGCCTGATCGCCGCCTCGACCTCGGCGATGCCGACCACCATCACCTCGTCGATCAGGCGGCTCAGCAGCGGCCACATCGCGTCGAGCAGGCGCGTGCTGCCCATCCCGTCGATGAAGCTCGCCGTTCGCGCCACCGTGACCGGGGCGCCGGCCGCGAGCGCCGCCTTGAGCGGTGTCGCCGCTTGCGTCTCGACCGCGACGATCCGGCAGCCCGCCCGCTTCATCCGCACCGCCTGGGCGATGCCGGAGGCCAGGCCGCCGCCGCCGATCGGGATCAGCACGACCTCGACCTCGGGCAATTGCTCGACGATCTCCGCCCCGATCGTCGCCGCGCCGGCGATGACCTCGCGCTCGCAGACCGGGTGGAAGAACATGCCGGCCTCGCCAGTCTCGCGTGTCTCCATGATCCGCCACCAATCGGCGTGGCTGTGCACGCGCACCTCGGCGCCGAGCCGCTTCAGGCTTTCCACCTTCACTTGCGCCGCATTGTCGGGGACGTGGATCACCACCGGCAAGGCGTGGCGGCGCGCGGCGGCGGCGAGCGCCTGGCCGAAATTGCCGGCGCTCGCCGACACGATCCGCGCGGGCACGCCGCCGCGCTCGATCCGCGCGCCCAGCGCGTTGGCGGCGCCCCTGATCTTGTAGGAGCCGTAGGGCTGCAGGCATTCGAGCTTCAGCCAGGTCCGCCCGTCGCGCATCGCCACCAAGGGAGCGCGCACCGCCAGATCGGCGATCCGCACCCGCGCTTGCGCGATCTCATCCGCGGTCAGCGGCGCGTCCAGGTTCATCGGCATCCCCGCCAGCCCCAGGCGCCCCGCGCCGCTTGGTCAAGATGGAAATGGTCGCGGTGGGCGGCATTGTAATCGGGCGAGAGCACGGTGGCGAACAAGGTGCAGGCGCCGTCGCGCACCTCGCGCAGGAAGCGGCCCTTGGCGCCGGCATCGTCCCAGTCGCCGACGACGCTGATCCGAGTGCCGTCGGCGAGCCGAAAGCCGGCGACGTCGAGAGCATTGGCGGTGGCATGCTCGCTCCACGCGCCGTCGCTTCGGCCGTACAGCCGGCGGCAGCTATAGCCGCCGAAATGATCGACGATGGCGACCTCGCGCCCGAAATGGCGGCGTGCCGCGGGCTGGACGACGTGCCATTCCCAAAGCGCCAGCCCGGCCGCGACCGCGCAATTGGCGCCGAGGTCGGCCGGGCGGTAGCCGATGCGCAGGGCGCCGCCGGGGGCGAAGCGCACGGCATGGGCATAGCCGCATTGCGCGCCGCCGGCCCGCGCCGGCAGCCGGGTGAAGCGAATGCCGGCGCGGTCGAGCAGGGCGGCGCATCGCTGGCCCTTATCGGCGAGATCGGCGAGCTTGCGCCCGGTGAAGGCGCCGACCGGCCGGCCAAGGTCGAGCGCGGTCCACGGCACGTCTTCGGGATGGCGGCGGGCGTGGCCGTAGAGCAGCAGGGCGCCGAGCGCGAGCAGGCCGAGAATGAGGAGTGCCACGACGATATGGCGGGTTCGCCTCATCGCCGCCGCGCCGTCTCCAGTGGCTCGGAGGTCACCGGATAGCCGATCCCTTCCGGGATGCAGACATAAGACGCCCCGTCCCGCTCCTCCACCCAGGGTGTGATCCTGATCACCGCGTGGCGGATCGAATCGGCGCGCGCTTCGGCGATCGAGCCGAACCGGGCCAGCCGTTCGAGGTTTCGCCGGGTGGGGAAGATCACGTGCGCCCGCCCGGCCTCGACCTCGGCCAGGATCTCGTCGGCCCCGGCCCAGAAGGCGCGCACCGCCTCATGCTCGCTGATCCTGGGCTCGGGCGCGCCGGCCGGTGCCTCGGCGAGGAAAAACATCGTGTCGAACCGCCTCGTCTCCCGGAAATTGGGGCACCAGCGCGCGAACGGCGTCAGCGCGCCGGCGTCGACGGCAAGGCCGTGCGCCGCGAGCAGGGAGGCGAACGGCGCCTCGTCGGCGAGGCCCTCGCGAAACGCCTCGACCGTCGCCCGGTCCGGCGCCGGCAGCAGGCCCGGGGCGAGCCCGGTTTCCTCGATCGTCTCCCGGATCGCTGCGATCATGGCCGCGTCGGTCCCGAACAGCGCGGCCGTCCGGTGATCGTCGGCGTCGATCCGGCCGCCGGGAAAGACCAGGGCGCCGGCGGCGAAGGCCATCTGCCCGGTCCTCTCGGTCACCAGCAGCTCGGGCGGCCCGTCCTTCCGTTCGCGCATCAGCACGAGCGTGGCGGCGGGGATCGGATCGGACGGATCGGACACAAGCGCCCTGCTAGGCGGGAAGGCGGCGCGATGCTAGGCCCGCCATGATGGGGGCGACGAGAAACCTTGACCGCCGCGATTTCCTGGCGCTGGCCGGCGCCGGGGCGCTGATCCCGGGCGCCGCGCTCGCGCAGCCGCGGGCGTCCGACGGGCTGCCCGGAATGCCGCCCGAAATGCTGATCGTCAACGCGCTGGGCGGGCTCTACGACCCCAACCGGCCGCCGCCGCCACCCGGGCAGGGGATCGAGCGCCTGCCTCGCCGCCCGGTCGGGCAGCGGCTGATCGACGACGCCCGCGCCTCGGGCATGGACGCGGTCAACATGACCCTGGGCTATGTCGCCGGAAACCGCGACCCGTTCGAGCAGAGCGTCGAGGAGATCGGCACCTGGGACTGGCGGATCCGCGCGCGCCCCGACGCGCTCGTCAAGGTGCTGGCCGCCGCGGACATCCTGCGCGCCCGAGCCGAGGGCCGGATCGGCCTGATCTACGGCTTTCAGAACGCCGCGATGATAAGCGGGCGAGCGGAGCGCGCGGACATCTTCGCCGACCTGGGCGTGCGGATCGTCCAGCTCACCTACAATCCCGCCAACAGCCTCGGCGACGGCGCCATGGCGCCCGGCAATCGCGGCCTCACCCGCTTCGGCCGCGAGGTCGTCGCGCGGCTCAACGCCAACCGGATGATCGTCGATCTGTCGCACAGCGGCGAGCGGACCTGCCTCGACGCCGCCCGCGCCTCGCGCCAGCCGGTTTCGATCAATCATACCGGCTGCCGGGCGCTGACCGATTTGCCCCGCAACAAGAGCGATTCCGAATTGCGCCTCGTGGCCTCGCGCGGCGGCTTCGTCGGAATCTATTTCATGCCGTTCCTCAGCCCCGACAGCGTCGCCACCGCCGCCGACGTGGTCGCCCATATCGACCATGCGGTGAACGTCTGCGGCGAGGACCATGTCGGCATCGGCACCGACGGCGGCACCACCGCGGTCGACGACATGGCCGCCTTCCGCGCCCGCATCCGCGCCGAGATCGCCGAGCGCCGCGCCACCGGCATCGGCGCCCGCGGGGAGAATCCGGACACCTTGCCCTTCGTCGAGGCGCTGAGCGGGCCGGGCCAGTTCCGCCGCCTGATCGCATTGCTCGAACGGCGCCGCTATGGCGGCCGCAGGATCGAGAAAATCATGGGCCTCAATTTCCTCAATCATGCGCGGGAGGTCTGGGGAGCATGAATCTGAGCCTCGAATGGGTGCAGTTCATCAACACGACGGTGGTGCCGCTCGGGCTGATGCTGATCATGTTCAGCCTCGGGCTGACGCTCGCTTTGCGCGATTTCGGGATGGTCGCGCGCAGGCCGCTGCTGGTCGGCGCGGGCTTCGGCACCCATTTGTTCGTCCTCCCCATGCTCGGCCTCGCCATCGGCGCGCTGTTCCGTTTGCCTCCGGAGATGGCGCTTGGGCTGTTCATCATCTCGATCTGCCCGGCCGGAACGACCTCCAACGCCTTGACCTTCGTCGGCCGCGGCAATGTCGCGCTGGCGGTGGTGCTGACCGCTTTGACCAGCCTCGTCACCGTCTTCACCATCCCCCTGCTGCTGAGCTGGGCCGTGCCCTGGTTCCTCGACCGGCAGGCGGGCCTCGACGTGCCGAGCCTTTCGGTGCCCAACGTGATGATGCAATTGGCGCGGATCACCTTGCTGCCGATCGTCGCCGGAATGCTGGTCAGGCGCTTCGCCCCCGCTTTGGCGGCGAGGCTGGCGGGGTGGTTGCGGCCGACATCCTACGTGATCGTCGTGATCGTGATCGGCCTTTCGGTGGCGGTGAGCTGGGAGATGGTGCTCGAAAACCTGGTCGGCGCCACGCCGGCGATCCTCGCGCTCAACCTTTCCGCCATGGCGTTCGGGCTCGGCCTCGGCCGGCTGCTCGGCGCCGGCGCGCGCGATTCGATGACGCTTGCGATCGAAACCGGCGTTCAGAACGTCACCCTCGCAATCTTCCTGACGATGACCGTGCTCGGCAGCCTGCCGCTGGCGGTCACCCAGAATATCTACGGCGTGATCATGATCCTCAATGCGAGCCTCCTGATCCGCTGGTGGCGGCGCCGGATCGCCGCCGCGGACGCGGCGGCATGATCTTCGTCTCCGCCGAGGAGGTCGCTCGGCTCCTCCCCTACGACCAGTGCATCGCGCTGATGCGCGAGGCGATGATCGCCTTGTCGCGGGGCCACACCCGCCAGCCGCTCCGCGCCATCCTCGATCTGCCCCAAGGCCGCGCCTTCGGGGTGATGCCCGGCGCGATGCTCGACGGTTCGGAGGTCCTCGCCACGTTCGGCGCCAAGCTGGTCAGCGTCTATCCCGACAATTTCGCCAGAGGCGGCCGCTCGCACCAGGGCGTCGTCGCCTTGTTCGATCCGGCGAGCGGCGCTCCCGCCGCGATCCTCGACGCCGGCGAGATCACCGCCATCCGCACCGCCGCCGCCTCGGCCGCCGCAACCGATGCGCTCGCCCGCCCCGAGGCCCGCAATCTCGCCATCCTCGGCTATGGCGAGCAGGCCGGGCGCCACATCGCCGCGATCGGCCGCGTCCGCGACATCGCGCGGATCACGATCTGGGGCCGCGATCCCGGCAAGGCGCGCGCCTTCGCCGATCGCGTCGGCGGGCAGGCGTGCACGACCGTCGAGGCGGCCGTCGCCGGCGCCGACATCATCTGCACCCTCACCGCCGCCGCGGAGCCGATCCTGGAAAGCCGCTGGGTCGCCGACGGCGCCCATGTCAACGCGGTCGGATCGAGCCGGGCCGGGCCGGCCGAGATCGACGATGCGCTCGTCGCCCGCGCCCGCTTCTTCGCCGATCATGGCGAGGGCGTGCGCGCCCAGGGCGCCGAATTCCTCCGCGCCCGGGGGGCCGGCCTGATCGGCGAGGACCATTTGCTCGGCGAGATCGGCGAGGTGATGGCCGGGACCCTGCCCGGCCGCACGGGCGAGGGCGACGTCACCCTCTACAAATCGCTCGGCAGCATCGTCCAGGACCTCGCCGCCGCGCGCCACATCCTCGCCGCCCTCGGCCGATCGGATTGAGGCGATCCAATCGATCGGCCGCGGCGGGATTGCATCGCGCCGCCCCCGTCGCTATCTGGGGCGCCCCGCCAGGGATGGGGCCGTAGCTCAGCTGGGAGAGCGCTGCAATCGCACTGCAGAGGTCAGGGGTTCGATCCCCCTCGGCTCCACCATTCCGTCAAATATTCGCCGCAATGGCCCGCGTTTCCGGGATCGGCCCGCGACGAGTCTCGCCCAGCTCGAAGGCGCGCTCAACCGTGTCCGGCCTCTGCTGTTTGTTGGGAGGAGCGCCAAACCTTGCGGGGTCCGGACCACATTTCGAAAGGGCCTGCCTCGGGACGATCCTCAGCGAGGCCGATGGCTGCGGCATCATCGCCCGCGCATAAGTCCTGAGCGCCTTGGATATGACCCTGGGGATCGAGAAAATAGAGGCGATAGTCTGGCATCGAACCGGTCCCTGTTCGGCAAGCAACCTGCGAGCAAAATGCACGAACCCGAAACGAGTTCCCGACCTCTTCGAGCGGCAGGCCTCCGTCAGTTTGACGCGGCGCTATGGGATCATGGACAATCTGATCGAGAAAGCGCTCACCCAAGCGTCAGCCCAGTTGCCGCCCCTGCCAACTGCCCCGAGCGTCCAGGATGCGGAAGCGGGTGAAGGAACTGCGATCGGCGAGCTTTTCGGCGTGGAAGCGGTCGACTTGGGTGCGGTGCGGGCCGGGCGCGTAGGCGAACCGGCCGATCGCCTTTTCGGCCTCCCAAATCGAGAAGGTAATCGCATCGGTTGTGAACTCGCTCGCATAGAATGCAAGCTCGAGATCCAGGCCGGGCGTTTCGACCATGCGCGCTCGCTGGGCATTGACGTCGAGTCCGAAGCGGACCGGCCGGCCCATGTCGAAATCGGCCGCAGAGGTTCCAACGTTGGATGAGAATCGGCTGACATCGGCTCTCCGCGCTGTGGCGGGAGCACGAGTGTCTCGCTGTCGCTGGAAGGCCGGATGAGAGGCCAGCGATCGCCCCTCCCAGCCCTGTGGAATAACATTTTCCCTATCTATGTGGGATTCCAAAACTTAACGGCGCTGACCCTTCCGGCCGCTCAACGGCTCTTGCCGGGCAATCTTGCAAACCCGCTTACAAGCTACGCCTGGCTCCGGGCCCTATCCATGAGGTGAATTAGGGCTCAAGTCCTTTCGACGAACCCGTGACGGAGATCCTAGCATGGCGAAGCTCGTCTTTGGAATGAACCAGTCCCTGGACGGCTATGTCGACCACGAGGAATTCGCGCCCGATCCCGCACTCTTTCGCCACTGGATCGAGCAGGTGCGCGGCGCGGCCGGCAGCGTCTACGGGCGCGGCATGTACGACGTCATGCGTTATTGGGACGAGGACCGGCCCGAATGGGGCTCGGAGGAACGCGAGTTCGCGGCGGCCTGGCGCAGCCAGAAGAAGTGGGTCGTGTCGCGCTCGCTCAAGTCCGTTGGCCCCAATGCCGCTCTCGTCGCGGACGATGTCGAAGCGGCGATACGCGCCCTCAAGGCCGGGCTCGATGGAGAGATTTCCGTTTCCGGGCCGGCGCTGGCGCAGAGCCTGACCGATCTTGGCCTCGTCGATGAATATCGGCTCTATCTCCATCCCGTCGTGCTCGGTCGGGGCAAGCCGTTCTTCGCCGGCCTCCGGCCGCCGCTGCGGCTGGTGGCCAGCGAACTCATTGGTGAGCAGGTGATCAGGCTGACATACGTTCCCGCCTGATCTCGCGGCCAGCCTTGCGCACCGCCGGAGAGCGGCAACCTCCAGGATCATCGGCGGCAAGCTCCAACGCCGGAAGGGGAGCGATCCCGGCCCGGCCGCTCGCTCCGCCGGAGCGCCGCCACGCCCCGCCTCGCGCTCCGGAACGAGAGCGTCGCGGCCTTCGTTTCGCGGCCGGATCTGGTGTTTGGCTGAATGGAGGACAAGCGACATGGCGCATGACGAACGCGACGAACGCGACGGCCGCCGCCGGCAAAGCGAGCGCGGCGAGGATCGCTGGGGGCGGGAGACGCCGTGGCGGGGCGATCAGGGCTTCGGCGGCGGCTGGGGCAATCAGACCGCGCGGCCGCCCCGCGCCGACGCCGCCTATTTCGGCGACGGCGGCTCGTTCGAGGACGGCGGCATCCGCTCCGGCGGGCCCGGCTTCGGCGGCGGCGGCGGCTCGCGCGGGCCGGCGCGCGAATTTGAGATCACCCGGCACGACCGGCAATATGCGGCCTGGCGCGACCGCCAATTGGCCGAGTTCGACCGCGACTATGACGATTATGTCCGGGAGAACCAGTCGCGCTTCGACAGCGAGTTCGGCGCCTGGCGCGAACGCCGCGGCGCCCAGCGCCAGGCGATCGGCCGGGTCACCGAGCATATGGAGGTGACCGGCGCCGACGGCGGCCATGTCGGCACCGTCGACAAGGTGGCGGGTGACCGCATCATCCTCGCCAGGAGCGATCCGGACTCGGGCGGCGTTCATCATTCGATCCCGTGCGGCTGGATCGGCCGGGTCGACGACAAGGTCGTGCTCGACATCGACGCCGAGGAGGCCCGCAGCCGCTGGCGCGACGAGACTCGCAGCCGCGCCCTGTTCGAGCGCGAGCATCGCGGCGCGTCCGGCCCGCATGTGCTCAACCGCAGCTTCGCCGGCACCTATCCCGACGAGGAGTGACCGGCCGCTGCGGAGCCGCCACGCCCGCCACTTGCAAGCCCGCGCTCGCGCGGGGGTTTGCTCTTTTCGGCGGATCGCTTGTGATTTGCCCGTTAAAATGTTTATTTCGCCCCCTCTTCTGAAGGGGATGTTGACATGGACGAAGACAGGCCGACCGAAGCTACGCCGCCGCCCGCGCCCGCGCCGGCCGGATCGATACCGCCCAAGGGCCTGATCGAACGGGTCAAGGACATATTGATCACCCCGAAAACCGAATGGGACGTGATCGAGCGCGAAGCGTCGAGCGTCCAGGGCATCTATACCCGCTACGTCGTCATCCTCGCCGCGATCGCGCCGATCGCGATGCTGATCGGCGAGATCGTCTTCCTGAAGTTGCCGGTCGGCTACGTGGTGACCCAGACGATCGTCTTTTTCCCGCTCTCGCTGGCCGCGGTCTACGTCACCGCGCTCGTGATCGACGCTCTGGCGCCGACCTTCAAGGGCGTGAAGAACTTCATGAACGCGTTCAAGGTCGCCGCTTACTCGCAGACCGCGGCGTGGATCGTGGGCGTGTTCTGGATCGTCCCGAGGCTGGCCTTCCTGATGATCCTGGGCCTCTACAGCCTCTATCTGCTCTATCTGGGCCTGCCCAAGCTGATGAAGGTCAAGGAAGACCAGGCGATCGGCTATGTCGGCGTGGTGATCTTCGTCCAGCTCATCCTCTACGCGCTGGTCATGACGATCATGTGGCAGGTGGCTGCGGCCTTCTTCCAGCCCGTCATCGTGATCTCGCCGGGGGTCGTCACCTACAGCTGAACAGCCTGTCCTGGACGGCGCCCGAAACAGCGCCGTCCAGCACCGCCTGCCGGGCCCAGGCGACGTCGGGCGCAAGATAGCGGTCTTTGTCGTGGAACGGCACCGCCGCGCGGACCGAGTCGCGGGCGGCCTGGAGCGCGGCCGAGCTTCGCAGCGGCGCGTGGAAATCGACGCCCTGGGCGGCGGCCAGCAATTCGATCCCGACCGCGGCCGCCGCATTGCGGGCGATCCGCCGCGCCTTCAGCGCGCCGTGGGTCGCCATCGAGACATGATCCTCCTGGCCGGCCGAGGTCGGGATGGTGTCGACGCTGGCCGGGAAGGCGTAGGACTTGTTCTCCGAGACGAGCGCGGCGGCGGTCACCTGCAGGATCATGAAGCCCGAATTGACGCCGCTATCCTCGATCAGGAAGGCGGGCAGGCCGCTCATCTTGGGATCGACCAGTACCGCCAGCCGCCGCTCCGAGATCGAGCCGATCTCGCACAGGGCCATGGCCAATATGTCGGCGGCGAAGGCGACCGGCTCGGCGTGGAAATTGCCCCCCGACAAGGCCTCGTCGCCGAACAGCAGCGGATTGTCGCTGACCGCATTGGCCTCGATCTCGAGAGTCGCCGCCACGCCCCGGATCAGATCCAGCGCAGCGCCCATCACCTGCGGCTGGCAGCGGAAGCTGTAGGGGTCCTGCACGCGGTCGCAATCGTCGTGCGAATGGCGGATCTCGCTGCCCTCGAGGAGATCGCGAAGGACCCCGGCGACTTCGATCTGCCCCGGCTGGCCGCGCGCGGCGTGGATGCGCGCGTCGAACGGCACGTCGGTGCCCTTGAGCGCGTCGGTGGAGAGCGCGCCGGCGACCAGCGCGGACGCGAACACCCGCTCGGCCGTAAACAGCACGTCGAGCGCGATCGCGGTCGAAACCTGGGTGCCGTTGATCAGCGCCAGCCCTTCCTTGGGGGCCAGCGCGAGCGGCTCCAGCCCCAGCCGCGCCAGCGCGTCGGCCGCCGGGAGATCCTCGCCCGCCAGCACGATTCTTCCCTCGCCGAGCAGGGCCGCGCCCATATGGGCGAGCGGGGCGAGATCGCCCGAGGCGCCGACCGAACCCTGGCTGGGGATCACCGGCAGCGCGTCGGCCTCGACCAGCGCCAATATGCGCTCGACGACCTCGCGCCTGATGCCGCTATGGCCGCGCGCAAGGCCGATCGCCTTCAGCACCATCGCCAGGCGGACGATGCGGGCGTCGAGCGCGTCCCCGGTGCCGCAGCTGTGCGAGAGGATCAGATTGGTCTGAAGCTCGGCCAGCCGGTCGTCGGGAATGCGGGTCTGGGCGAGAATGCCGAAGCCGGTATTGACTCCGTAGACGGTGCGCCCGCCAGCCAGGATGCGTCCCACCGCGGCGGCGGCCGCGTCGATCGCGGCCCAGGCGGCGTCGGCAAGCGCGGGGGGGGCGCCCATCCATAGGGCGCGGAGCTCGTCGAGGGTGACGGACCCGGGGTTGAGAGTTACAGGTTTCATTGCAAGACACCGTTCGCCCTGAGCCTGTCGAAGGGCTTTCCTTCTTTCCGAGGGACGAACAAGGGCAGAGCTTCGACAAGCTCAGCCCGAACGGAGGGGGGGAAGGGGCCGCGTTTCATGTCCCCACCATCGGCAGATCGAGCCCCTGTTCGCGCGCGCAGTCGATCGCGATCTCGTAGCCCGCGTCGGCATGGCGCATGACGCCGCTGCCGGGATCGTTCCACAGCACCCGTTCCAGCCGCCGCGCCGCTTCGGGCGTGCCGTCGGCCACGATCACCATGCCGGCATGCTGCGAATAGCCCATGCCGACGCCGCCGCCATGGTGGAGCGACACCCAGGTCGCGCCCGACGCGGTGTTGAGCAAGGCGTTGAGCAGGGGCCAGTCCGACACCGCGTCGGAGCCGTCGATCATCGCCTCGGTTTCGCGATTGGGGCTGGCGACCGAGCCCGAATCGAGATGGTCGCGGCCGATCACCACCGGCGCCTTCACCTCGCCGGAGGCCACCATCTCGTTGAACGCCAGCCCGAGCCGATGACGCTGCCCCAGCCCGACCCAGCAGATCCGCGCCGGCAGGCCCTGGAAGGCGATCCGCTCGCGCGCCATGTCGAGCCAGCGGTGGAGATGCGCGTCCTCGGGGATCAGCGCCTTCACTTTGGCGTCGGTCCGGTAGATATCCTCGGGATCCCCCGACAGCGCCGCCCAGCGGAACGGGCCGACGCCGCGGCAGAAGAGCGGCCGGACATAAGCGGGCACGAAGCCGGGGAAATCGAAGGCGCGCTCCACGCCCTCGTCCCTGGCGACCTGGCGGATATTGTTGCCGTAATCGAAGGTCGGCACGCCCACGTCCTTATAGGCCAGCATCGCCTCGACATGGACCGCCATCGACGCACGCGCCGCTTTCTCGACCGCCTTGGGATCGCGCTCGCGGCCCTCGATCCACTGCTCGACGCTCCAGCCGATCGGGAGATAGCCGTTGACCGGATCGTGCGCCGACGTCTGGTCGGTGACCGCGTCCGGCCTGATCCCGCGCCTGACCATTTCGGGGAGGATTTCGGCCGCATTGCCGAGCAGGCCGACCGAGATCGGCACGGACGATGCGCGCAGCATGTCGAGCGCCTCGTCGATCGAGGTCGCGCGCTTGTCGAGATAGCGGGTTTCGAGGCGCTTCTCGATCCGGCTTTCCTGGCATTCGACGGCGATGCAATGGGCGCCGGCCATCACCGCGGCCAGCGGCTGGGCGCCGCCCATCCCCCCGAGGCCCGCGGTCAGGATCCAGCGGCCCCTGAGGTCCCCGTCATAATGCTGGCGGCCCATCTCGGCGAAGGTTTCGTAGGTGCCCTGGACGATACCCTGGGTGCCGATGTAGATCCACGATCCGGCCGTCATCTGGCCGTACATCATCAGCCCCTTGCGATCCAATTCGTTGAAATGGTCCCAGGTCGCCCAGTGGGGCACCAGGTTCGAATTGGCGATCAGCACCCGGGGCGCATCCGCATGGGTCCGAAACACGCCGACCGGCTTGCCCGACTGGACCAGCAGGGTTTCGTCGTCTCCCAGCCGCTTCAGAGTCGCGACGATCGCATCGTAGCTCTCCCAGTCTCGCGCGGCGCGGCCGATGCCGCCATAGACGATCAGCTCCTCGGGCGCCTCGGCCACTTGCGGATCGAGATTGTTCATCAGCATCCGCATCGCGGCCTCGGTGCTCCAGCTCCTGCAGCTGAGCCCGCTGCCGGTGGGCGCGGCGATATGGCGTTTATTGTCGCGTCTTGAATGCATGCGAGCCCTCTACTCCGTTCGCCCTGAGCCTGTCGAAGGACTTTCCTTTTTCTTTGCCGCTCTAGGAAGAAAGTGAGGGCTTCGACAAGCTCAGCCCGAACGGACTGGGGGAGGTTCTAGGCATCCTCTCCCGCCACGATCCGGCGCTCCGGCCCACCCATGCCGATCCAGTAGCAAAGCTCGGCCGGGCGGCCGATCCGCCAGACGCAGAGGTCGGCGGCCTTGCCGGGGCTGATCGTGCCGATCTCGTCGTGCAGGCCCAGCGCCTTCGCGCCCTCGCGGGTCATTCCGGCCAGCGCTTCCTCCGGGGTCAGGCCGAACAAGGTGCAGGCCATCGACATCATCAGGGTCGGCGAGAGAACCGGGGAGGTGCCCGGATTGCAATCGGTCGCCACCGCCATCTGCACGCCGTAGCGGCGCAGCAGGTCGACAGGGGGGCGTTTCGTCTCCCGCAGCGCGTAGAAGGCGCCGGGGAGCAGCACCGCCACCATGTTCGCGCGCGCCATCGCCGCCACGCCCTCCTCGTCGGCATGTTCGAGATGGTCGGCGGACAGGGCCTCATAATCGGCGGCGAGCGCCGCGCCCTTCAAATCGCTCAATTGCTCGGCGTGGAGCTTGACCCGAAGGCCATTGGCGGCGGCGGCCTCGAACAGCATCGCCACCTCGTCCGGCGTGAAGCCGATCCCCTCGCAAAAGGCGTCGACCGCGCTCGCCAGTCCCTGCGCCGCCGCGGCCGGCAGCATGGAATCGACCGCCATCGCCACATAATCCTCGCGCCGGTCGGCGAATTCGGGCGGCAGAGCGTGCAAGGCCAGAAGGGTGCGCTCGACCCGCACGGCCTCGCTCTCGCCCAGCACCTTCGCGGCCCGCAGCATCTTGAGCTCGGTTTCGATGTCGAGCCCGTAGCCGGACTTGATCTCGACCGTCGTCACCCCGTTCGCCATCAGCGCCCGGAGCCGGGGCCGGGACGCCTCGACCAGCTCCTCGAGCGAGGCCTCGCGCGTCGCCTTCACGGTGGAGACGATGCCGCCGCCGGCCGCGGCGATCTCCTCGTAGGTCGCGCCTTCGAGGCGTTGCTCGAACTCGGCCGCCCTGTCGGCGGCGAAGACCAGGTGCGTGTGGCAGTCGACCAGCCCCGGCGTGACCCAGGCGCCGTGGAGCGGCTCGACCTTCCTCGCCTGATTGCCGGCCAGCTCGGTCCGCCGCCCGACCCGGACGATGCGCCCGTCCTGGATGCCGATCGCGCCATTTTCGATCGCCCCGAACGGCGCGTCCACGCCGGGGTCCATCGTGGCGATGTTGCAGTCGACGAGGAGGCGGTCCCACATGGCTCGCCTTCTAGGGCGTCTGGCGATAGGAGCAAAGGATGAGCTGGAAATCGATCGCCGATCTCCTCGTCCGGGACCGGGCCGCGCCGGTCGCCATCCTCGGCGCGCCGATGGAGGCCGGGTCGGTCACCGCAGGCCGCTGCGATCTCGCGCCCGAGACGATCCGGCGGGCGCTGAAGCGGTTCAGCACGTTCGACGTCAACGAGAATCTCGAGCTGGACTTCGCCGTCCACGATGCCGGCGACCTCGCTCTCCAGACATTGATGCCAAGCCAGGGCTTCGATCCGATCCGCCGCGCGGTCGAGGCCGAAGCGCTCGACCACGATCTCGTCATCCTGCTCGGCGGCAACAATGCGGTGACTCGCCCGGCCGCCCACGCGCTCGGCCTGCCGCTCGACAAGGTCGGCCTGATCACGCTCGATGCCCATTTCGACATGCGCGAAACGGACGCCGGGCCGATGAACGGCAATCCGGTCCGCTGCCTGCTCGAGGATGGCATGCCCGGCCGCAACATCTGCCAGATCGGGCTCGCCCCGTTCGCCAATACGGCCAAGATGGAGGAGGATGCGGCTGAGGCCGGCAACCATGTCTGGACCATCGCCGGCTGCGAGGACGGCCTGATCGAGATCGTGATCGACGAGGCGTTCGCCAGGCTCGAGGACTCGGGCGTGCTCGCGATCATGGTCGATTTCGACATCGACGTGATCGACCGCGCCCAATGCCCCGGCGCCCCCGGCGCCCGCCCCGGCGGCCTTCCGGTCCGCGATTTCTTCCGCGCCGCCCGCCACGTCGCCATGAACCCCAAGGTCCGCCTGGTCGATCTCACCGAGTTCGACCCGAGCCTCGACGTCTCCGACATCACCGCGCTGACGGCGGCCCGCTGGGTCTGCGAGATCCTCGCCGGCTACCGATTGCGGACGCCGTGAACGAAACCGACCCCCAGCTCGCCGCCGCCTTCAAGGCCGCCATGCGCCGCGTCGCCGCGACGGTGAACGTGATCTCGATCTGCGTCGAGGGCAAGCCGATGGGGATCACCGCAACCGCGGTTTCCGTGGTGTCGATGGATCCGCCGAGCCTGCTCGTCTGCGTCAACCAGGCCGCCTCGGTCCATCCCTGGATCGAGGACGTCGTCCATTTCGGAGTCAACGTCCTCCACCGCGACCAGGCCGAAATCGCCACCATCTTCGCCGACCGCAAGCTCGAGGCGCAGCGCTTCCTCAACGGCTGGGACAATGATTGCGTGACTCCGCCGCGGCTCGGCAACGCCCAGGCCGCGATCCTCTGCCGCCGGATCGATCACCATCGCTTCGGCACCCATTCGATCTTCATCGGCGTGGTCGAGGACGTGGTGACCCGCGACGAGATCGATCCGCTCATCTACCTCGACGGCCGCTTCGGCGGCTGCGGCCGCTAAGAGGCGAACAGGTTCGCCGGATCGCGCATCGCCTTGATCTCGAGCGCATTGCCGGAAGGATCGCGGAAGAACATCGTCGCCTGTTCCCCCGGCTCGCCCCGGAAGCGCGTCGTCGGCGCCATCGCGAAGACGATTCCGGCCGCCTTCAGCCGCGCCGCAAGCGCCTCCCATGGCGCCATCGCAAGCACCACTCCGAAATGCGGCACGGGCACGTCATGGCCGTCGACGGGGTTGCTCGCCGCGGCGGCCGCCGCACCGGGCGCGAGATGGACGACGATCTGGTGGCCGAAGAAATCGAAGTCGATCCATGCGTCCGAACTGCGGCCCTCGGGGCAGCCGAGCAGCCCGCCGTAAAAGGCACGCGCGGCGGCGAGATCGTGGACCGGGAAAGCGAGATGGAAAGGCGCCATCCGCCTACTCTAGCCTCGTTCGCGGACCGATGGGAGGGGCCGCTTGCGGCGGGCCGTTGCCGGAGCGCGGCGCTTCGGCTTGCCCGGACGGCCCGAACGTGATTTCCCTGCACGCGACAAAGGAGGGGGCGGGTGAGACACATCAGGGCTGCCGCGATGCTTGCCGGCCTCGGCTTGGCGGGCTGCGTGTCGCGCCCGGCCGAAGCGCCGCCAGTGCCGCGCGCCGCGCCGGTCGAGGCGCCGGTCCGCTATTCCAGCACCGGCCTCGAAGCCGTGCTCGGCCGCACCGCCCGCGCAGTCACCGCATTGCTCGGCACGCCGGGGCTCGACGTCCGCGAGGGCACGGCCCGCAAGCTCCAGTTCCTCGGCCCGACCTGCGTGCTCGATCTCTATCTCTATCCGCCCCGCGCCGGGGGCGAGCCGATCGTCACCCATATCGACGCCCGCCTCCCCGACGGCCGCGACATGGACCGCTCGTCCTGCGTCGCGGCATTGAGCCGGTAGCCCTTATCCTCGGAGCCGATCCAGCGCCCATCGCGCCGCTTCGGCGACCACCTCGTCGGCGTCGCCCACCAGCGTCCGCAACACCGGCGCCAGCTCGGCGCGCCCGCTATTCCCCGCCGCGATCGCGGCGTTGCGGACCATCCGGTTGCGCCCGATCCGCTTGATCGGGGAGCCGGCGAAGAGCGCTCGGAAGGCGGCATCGTCGAGCGCCAGCAGATCGGCGAGCGCCGGCGCCGCGAGGCCCTGGCGCGGCCGGAACGCCTTGTTCGCCCGCGCCGCCTCGGCGAAGCGGTTCCACGGGCAGACCGCCAGGCAATCGTCGCAGCCGTAGATGCGGTTGCCGATCGCGGCTCGGAATTCGTCGGGAATCGGCCCCTTATGCTCGATGGTGAGGTAGGAGATGCAGCGCCGCGAATCGAGCTGGAACGGCGCCGGAAAGGCGTCCGTCGGGCAGGCGGCGAGGCATAAGGTGCAGCTGCCGCAGCGCATGGCATGCGGCGCGTCGGGCTCGATGTCGAGGCTCGTGTAGATCGCGCCGAGGAACAGCCAGCTGCCGTCGCGGCGGCTGACGAGGTTGGTATGCTTGCCCTGCCACCCCAATCCGGCGGCCTCGGCCAGCGGCTTTTCCATCACCGGCGCGGTGTCGACGAAGACCTTGAGCGCGCAGCCGGATTGCGCGACCAGCCAGCGCGCGAGCGCCTTCAGCGCCTTCTTGATCAGATCGTGATAGTCGGCGCCCTGGGCATAGACCGAGATCCGCCCGACATCGGGGCGGCCGGCAAGCGCGAGCGGATCGCCCTCGGGCGCATAGCTCATCCCCAAAGCGATCACGCTCCTGACCTCGGGCCAGAGCCCGGCCGGCGACCCGCGCTGCTCGGCCCGCTCCTCCATCCAGATCATCCCGCCATGGGCGCCCGCGGCCAGCCAGGCCGCGAGCCGCTCGGCCGTTTTCGGAGTCGCGTCGGCGCGCGCGACGCCGATCGCCGAAAAGCCGAGCTCCGCCGCTTTCATGCCCAATTCCGCGCGAAGCTTTGTATTGCCTTTCAATATCTTCTCCCGCTACGACCCAGTTGTATCACGGGGAAGCCAAGTCAAGTGCACGGCGGTCTAGCTATTGAGGCCAAAGGCCTCGTCAAGTCATTCGACGGCAAAGAGGCGGTCCGGGGCATCGACGTCGCGGTGCCGGAAGGGACCATCTACGGCATCTTGGGGCCCAACGGCGCCGGCAAGACCACCACCCTTCGGATGCTGCTCGGAATCATCGAGCCCGACGCCGGCCGGCGCAGCCTGCTCGGCCACGAACGCCCGCTCGAGGCGGCCAGGATCGTCGGCTATCTGCCCGAGGAACGCGGCCTCTATCCGGCGATGACCACGCGCGAAGCGATCGCCTTCATGGGCGCGCTTCGCGGCCTGCCGCTCGAAACCGGCCGCAAGCGCGCCGAAATCCTGCTCCGCGACAACGGCCTTGGCGACTATGTCGACAAGCCGATCAAGAGCCTCTCCAAGGGAATGGCGCAGACCATCCAATTGTTCGGAACGATCGTTCACAAGCCGAAGCTGGTCGTGCTCGACGAGCCCTTTTCCGGCCTCGACGCGATCAATCAGGGGCGGCTCGAACATCTGATCCGCGACGAGGCCGAAGCGGGCACCACCGTCATCTTCTCGACCCACGTCATCCACCATGCCGAGCGATTGTGCGAGCGGATCGCGATCATCGCCGACGGCCGGATCCGATTCGAGGGGCTTGTCGCCGAGGCGCGCGACCGGCTGCGGCCGCAGGTGCGGCTGCGGACCCGCAACGAGGACGGCCTGTGGCGTCAGGCGCTGCCCGGCGACGCCAGGGTCGAGGGCGGATTCTGGCTGTTCGAGCTTCCCCGGGGCGGCATCGAGCCGATCCTGAAGGCGTTGCTCGACGGCGGCGCCGGCATCGAGGAGCTGTCGATCGAGCGCCCCGGCCTTCACGACGCCTTCGTCGCCATCGCCGGCGAAAGCGCCGCGCGCGAGATGGTGGCGAACGAGCAGGCCGACCTCGGAGAAGCGGCATGATGAGCGTGTTCGAAGCGGCCCGGGTGATCGCCCGCCGGGATTTCGTCGCCACCGTCTATTCGCGGACCTTCATCATCTTCCTGGTTCTGCCGCTCGTCATCTTCGGCGCGATCATGCTGACCGGCCAGGTGCTCGACGATCGAGATTCCTCGACTCCGCGAGTCGCCGTCGTCGCCGACAGCGCCACGGTGTCCGCGCTCGCGGCCGCGCGGGAGCGGCTGGCCGCGGCGACCTCGGAACACAGCTTCCCGCGCCTCACCGCGGTCGATCCGGCCGAGAATGTCGACATCCAGGCGCGCCAGCTCCTCGCCGATCACGAGACCGGCTATTCGGCCGTGTTCAGCGGCACGCTCGAACGGCCGGTCCTGACGGGGCCGCGGAAGATCGAGGAGACGACGGGCAGGCGGCTGGCGCTGATCGTCGAGGATGCCGCCCGAACGACCGCTTTGGCCGCGGCGGGACGCCCGACGGCGCCGGTCCCGATCTCGCGGGTCGTGACCGAACAGGCGGCGGGCAATCTCCAGATGGTCCGGCAAGACATCGCCCGCACCATTCAGGGGATCATCTTCGCGATCACGGTGATGCTGGCCACCTTGCTCCTCTCCAACCTCGCCGAGGAGAAGACCAGCAAGGTCATCGAAGTCCTGGCCGCCTCCGTGCCGCTCGACAGCGTGTTCCTCGGCAAGCTCCTCGCGATGCTCGGCATCTCCTTCGTCGGCCTCGCTTTGTGGGGGGGGGTGATCGGCCTGGCCTATCTGTTCTTCCAGGCCGTTCAGGATTTCGTGACTTTGCCCCAGGTCGGCCCCGCGGTCGGCTGGCCCGCCTTCGTGCTGCTGGTTCTGTTCTATTACGGCGCCAATTACATGCTGCTCGGGGCGCTGTTCCTCGGCATCGGCGCGCAGGCGACCAACCTGCGCGAAATCCAGACCCTGACCATGCCGATCACCTTGCTGCAGGCGGGCGTGTTCTTCCTGGCGCTGGCGGCCGTCGGCTCGCCCGGAGGGGCGCTGACCTGGTTCGCTTATATCTTCCCGTTCAGCTCGTCCCTGGTGATGATCGCGTTCGCCGCGGAAAATACCGCGCTCTGGCCGCATGTGCCTGCAATGGTCTGGCAGGTGGTCTGGATCTTCCTGGTCATCCGCCTCTCGTCGCGGCTGTTCAGGAAGACGGCGCTCAAGTCGCAGTCCGCCGATTCCTTCTTCGCAATTCTTCGCCGGCGACGCACCTAGAGGCGGTTTCGTTCAGATCGAATCGTTCCCCGGCGCAGGCCGCGGTCCAGCGGCACGGACGGCAAGACTGGACCCCGGCCGTCGCCGGGGGAACAGGTGCTTCAACTCGACGTGGACGGAGTCTAAGGCTGAGCGAGGCTCAGGCCGGCGCCGGACCCTTTTGCTGCCAGAGCTCGACCTTGATCCCGTCGCAATCGAGGATCCAGGCGAAATTGCCATAATCCTCGTCCTGGCGGCCGAGGATTTCGATGCCCTTGCCTTCGAGGTCGACGATCATCCCGTCCAGGTCGTCGACGCGCAGATTGATCATGAACCCCGCGCTCGACGGGGCCATATAGTCGGTCGACTCCTTGAACGGGCTGAGCAGGCTGTAGGCGTCGCCGCCCGGCTCGGCGCTCCATGGGAACATCGCCCCCCATTCGCCGCCGACGCCGAGATTTTCCTGGTACCAGGCCTGCGTCCGGGCCGTGTCCGGCACCTTGTAGAAAATCCCGCCCAGCCCCGTCACTCTAGCCATTGCCGGTCCCCTCCTTCTCCCCGAGCGCCGCGACATAGGCCGACGTCTCGCCAATGCCTTTCAGCACCACTCTGTGCTCGTCATAATCCTGGATCGTCCTGGTCTGGAAATAGGTCGCCTCCGAAACCGCGACTCCGTTCAGCGGCGCGACGCCCTGAAGCCGGCTGGCGATGTTCATCGTGTCGCCCCAATAATCGTAGGCGAGGCGGGAGCTGCCGATCACCCCGCCCACCGCCGGCCCGGTATGCACGCCGACGCGGATCTGCAGCACGATGCCGCTCTCCGTCTCCATATGGGCGAGCGCCGCGACCAGGTCGCGGGCGAACAGGATCGCCGCCTTGCTCTCGCCCCCGGCCGAGGCCATGCCGCCGGCGACCGCCAGATAGGCGTCGCCGATCGTCTTCACCTTCTCGAGCCCGTGCCGCGCCGCGCACCGGTCGGCCTCCGAGAAGAAGGCGTTGAGCATCTTGACCAGGTGGCCGGGCGAGAGCCGCTTCGCGAGGTTCGAGAAACCGGCCAGATCGACGAAGATCGCGGTCAGGTCCGAGAAGCTGTCCGCCACCGCCTCGCCCGCGCGCAGCCGCGCCGCGACCTCCTGCGGCAGCACGTTGTAGAGCAATTCCTCGGTCTTCGCGCGCTCCGCCTCGAGCGCGGCATTGGCCGCGAACACCTTGCGCGCGCGCCGGTCGACGTCCCAGTTGAAGTAGAGCGCGAACACGAAGAAGGTCGAGAAATTGGTGAGCGTGTAGACGCGGCTGATGTCGGCCACGTCGGGCACCGTCATGATCCAGGCGCCGAACAGGCCGAGCAGAGCGAGCGACCAGATCAGATAGAGGAGGAAGGTCCCCGCGAAGCCGACGCTTGCGAAGATCATCAGGATGGCCAGCTGGACCATGATCATCACGTGCGGCGGAAAGCCCGTATAGGCCGAGAGGCCGGCCAGGACGATCGCCAGCCAGGTCATGGCCGCGCCCATGACGGCGAAGACCGGCAGGTCGATCCACGGCGTCTCCAGGTAGAAGCGCGTCCGGGTGAGCGCGAACAGCCCCGCCATGGCCGCGATCAGGGTTCCGGCCGTCATATTGTAGGCGACCACCCCGTCGCTCGGGAAATGCATCGGGTTGAGCCCGACATAGGAAAGCAGGGTCAGGACCGCGATGACGATCAGCGCCCTGATCGCATAGCCGCGCTCCAGCCGCTCGGCGCGCAGATAGGCGCGCTCGGTCCCGGGATCGTCGAAACGCTGCAGCAGCAGGCCCATGGCCGCCGAGGCTAAGGGGCTTGCCGGCCCAAGTCCATCGCCGCCGCCGCCGCGTCCTTCAGCGCCTTCATCGCCGCCATGTGCGGGAAGGGGCCGTGGCTGATCCGCGCCACCCCGGCGGCCGCGACCTGCGCCGCCGAGGGACCGCCAGGCCAGGCCATATAATTGACGGGCAAGGGCGAGGCCGCGCAGAAGCGCTCCAGCAAGGCGAGGTCGGACAGCATCGGCACGAAGAAGCCGCTCGCCCCGGCCTGAGCATAAGCCTGCGCCCGCTCCAGCGCCGCATCGACCATCGCCGCGTCGTGCGTCTCGAGCTTCGCCTTGAGGAAGATGTCGGTGCGCGCGTTGATGAAGAAATCGGGGCCCACCGCGGCCCGCGCCGCCGCGATCCGCGCGGCCTGAACCTGCGTCGGATGAAGGCCCTCGCCGCCGACGATCTGGTCCTCGAAATTGCAGCCGACCGCCCCTGTCGCGGCGAGCTTCGCCATATTGGCCGCGACGCCCTCCGGCGGCGCCGCATAGGCGCCCTCGAAGTCGATCGTGACGGGCAGTTCCACCGCCGCGACCACTCGCTCGGCATTGGCGAGTGCGAGCTCCAGCGGCAGCGCCTCAGCATCGCCATAGCCCTGGGCCGCCGCGACCGACGCGCTGCCGGTGGCGATCGCCTTCGCGCCGGCGGCCGCCACCGCCTTGGCGCTGCCCGCGTCCCAGGCGTTGAACAGGATCAGCGGGTCGCCCGGCACGTGCAAGGCGGCGAAGGCTTCGTATTTGTCAGATTGGCTCATTCCTACCTCCGTCATGCCGGCGTCCTACCTCCGTCATGCCAGCGAAGGCTGGCATCCAAGCCGAGTCCGTATGGACCCCAGCCTTCGCTAGGGTGACGAAGGAAGCCGGGGGCGGCGAATTACGCCGGGGCAGCGAATTACGCCGGGGCGACAAAGGAACGCGTCTCGAATCTTGCGGCCAACAACCTAGTGGACGAAGCGCGCCACCACGTCGCGATAGGAGCGCGAAACCTTCACCTGCGCGCCGCTGTCGAGCACCAGGAAGCATTCGCCGTTGGTATGCGGCTTCACCTGGCGGACCAGATCGAGATTGACGATGGTCGAACGGTGGACGCGCTGGAAGCGGCGCGGATCGAGGCGCTTCTCCAGATCCTTCATCGTCTCGCGCAGGATCAAGGTGTTGTCGCCGGTATAGATGCACATATAATCGCCGGCGGCGTCGATCTTCTCGATCGAATCGACGTCGACCCGGAAGATCTGGCCGCGGTCCTTGATGTTGATCATCTTCTCGTAGCGGTTGGAGGCGTGGGTGTCCTCGACGCCCTCGACATTCTCGGCCGCTTCGGGGGCGACCTCGGCCAGCACCTCCATCAGCCGCCCGGCCTCCTCGGCGCCGCGCTTCTCGGAGAGGCGAACCCGGACCCGCTCGAGCGTGTCGGCGAGGCGGTCCTCCTCGACCGGCTTCATCAGATAATCGACCGCGTCGGCCTCGAAGGCGCGCAGGGCATGGTCGCCATAGGCCGTCACGAAGACGAACAAGGGCGGCTCGACCTCCATCAGCCCCTGGATCACCGAGAAGCCGTCGAAGCCGGGCATCTGGATGTCGAGGAAGACGAGGTCGGGCTTGTGCGTCTTGATCGAGCGGATCGCCTCGCGGCCGTTCGAGCAGGTATCGACGATTTCGACGTCGTCGAACTTCTCGAGGCGGAGTTCCAGCCCCTGGATGGCGAGCGTCTCGTCATCGACCAGGATGGTGCGGATGGTCATTTCGGCTCCTCGGCTTCGATTTGATAGGGAATGTCGATGAGAATTCGGAAGCCTCCCGTATCGGATGATGTCTCGAAGCGGTGATTGTCGCCATAGGCCTGCGCCAGACGGTCCCTTATGTTCGCCAGGCCGACTCCGGTGGAGAGCGAACGGCTGGTATGCGCGTCCGTTCCGGGGCCCGTATCCGAAACGTTGATCAGCACCCGGTCGATATCGCGCTTGATCTCGATCGAGATGTCGGCGCCTTCCTCCTGCGGGGTGACCGCATATTTGATCGCATTCTCGATCAACGGCTGGAGCAGCAGCGAGGGGACGTGGGCGCGGGTCACCGACGGCTCGATGCGGAAATGCGGCCGAAGCCTTTCCTCGAAGCGCATCGTCTCGATCTCGAGATAGAGTTTCAGGGTTTCGATCTCCTGGGCGACGGTGACCATGCCGGTGGATTCGTTGACCAATGTGTAGCGCAGGAAGGAGGACAATCGGGAGAGCATCGCATTGGCGCGATCGGTCTGCTTCAGCAGCACCAGGGTCGAGATCGAATTCAGCGTGTTGAACAGGAAATGCGGATTGAGCTGGTAGCGCAGCATCGCCAGCTGCGCGTTCGAGGCCTGGCTTTCGAGCCGAAGCAGTCGGTCCGACTGTTCTTCGAGCAAAAGGAAGAAGTTGATGCTGTAATAGAGCGCCGACCAGGCGATCAGCAGCGACACGGTGAGCAGGATGGCGCCGAGGAAGCGGATGCCCTCGGGCCGCACCCCGGGCTGGATGAAGGTGGAGATGCTCCACGTCTCGATCGCCGAGAAGCCGGCGGCGGCGACCGCGACGATCAGGATCGTGCCGACCCAGGTGTAGACGGGCTTCATCCGGATCAGCCGCCGGTAGGCCGAGGCCATGAGCAAGGTGATCGAATAGCCGGCGGCGGTCAGAAGCAGGGTATGAACGATGTAGAACCAGCCCATTTCGTTGGCGATGCCGGACAGCGTCCGAAGCACGAAATAGCCCGCCCAGCCCGAAGACTGCAGGATCCAGAAGGCGCGGTTCTTGTCGTCGAAGAAGGGCTGTTGGCGGAACCGCATCGGATTCCAGCCCTGCCGCCGCGCCGGCTGTTGCTGCGGAGGAGCGTCCGCGATCGGAAATGCGCTATTGCTCGCCATTCGCCTCTCTTGCGCCGCCTCCTCTAGCGGGAAGTACCAGCATCGACCAGTCGCCTTGCTCGGTCACGTAGGTCGCGACCGCGCGGCGCACGTCCTCGGGAGTGAGGGCGCGATAATCGGCAAGATAGGTACGCGCATTCTCGATTTCACGCGGTTCCCTGTGCCAATTCTCAAGCGCACCCATCCAATAGGCGTTGGTGGTGACAGCCCGTTCGATCCCCGCGATCACCGGATTGCGCGCCCTCGCAAACTCTTCGGCGCCGGCCGGATTGGCGGCCAGATCGGCGACGATCTCGCGCGCGATTCGAAAGAAGAGCGCCGCGTTGGCCGGCTGGATCTCGGCCGATGCGGTGAACACGCCCCAGGCCGGAAAGGGCTCGGCGCTGACGTGCGAGGCGTCGGGCGCATAGGCGGCGCCCGCCTCCTCGCGAAGCCGATCGAACAGCCGCGCCTCGAACATATTGGCCGCGAGCGCGAGCGCCCGGCGCTCGTGGATGTTGGCGAGGCCTCCCAAGGTCGACCAGCCGATCAAGGCGAAGGCCTGGGTCGGATCGCCCTGGTGGGTGAAGATGCGCGGCTCGGGCGACGGCGCCGGCGGCCGAAGCGCGGCCGCGCCGGGCGGAACCGGCCGTTCTGGCCGCGCCGGCAGCGCCGCCACCGTCGTGCGCATCGCCGCGATCGCGGCGTCGAGCTCGATGTCGCCGACGATGATCGCGTGGACCGGCCCGGACGCGAGCAAGGGTGTGAAGAAGGCGCTGAAGTCGTCGACCGTAACCGCCTCCATCTCGGCCTTTTCGATCGGCCGCCACCTGAGGTCGTTCGGCCGGATCACGCCGCCCGCTTCCCGCCCGGCCCGCGCCGCGGCCGAGGAATGATGGAGATCGAAGCTCTCCACCGCGGCGGTGCGGAATCGGGCGAACAGGGCCGGATCCCAGCGCGGATGGGTGAGCTTGACGGTGAGCAGCCTGAGCTGGTCGGGAAGCTCGGCGGCGTTGGTGGCTCCGGTGAGGACGAAGGCGTCCTCGGCGACCGAGAAAGCGAGGCCGAGCCGACGTCCGGTCAGCAGCCGCTCCATCCCGTCGAGGTCGAGGCCGGCCAGACCCGACGGCGCGACCAGCCCGGCGAGCCAGGTCAAGGAAGGCCTGTCTGGCGCGAGCGACGCCGTGCCGCCGCCGAAGCGAAGCCGCACCTGGACCGAGCCGCGCTCGAATTCGGTGCGCTTGAAGGTCAGGGTCGAGCCGTTGGCGAAGCGGACGATGGTGACGCCCATGCCGTCGACTCCGCGGCGCGAAAGCGCGCGGCCCGGCCGGTCGGGCCGCGGCAGATCCTCGAAGCGCACCCGCCGCTCGGCCGCCCGAGCCGCCGGCGCCGCCGCTTGCGCCGCCGCAAGCGCCTCGGTCAGCGCATTGTCGCCGCCCGCGACGGCCTCGGGGGTCAGAAGGATGAAGCGCGGCCCCGATCCGGAGAACATCGCCCGAATCGCCGCGCCGACGCGGGCCGGAGTCATTTGCGGCGCATTGGCCTCGAAATTGTCGCGGACCGTGCCGACGGCCGCGACCACGGCGTCATTGTCGATCGCACCGGTCAGCTGGTCGGCGCGAGTCTGGGAAAGGAGGGTGGCGTCGCCCTGCACGGCGGATTCGAGGCCGGTCCGCAAATTGGCGAGCTCGCGCGCGATCTCGGCCTCGCTGGGGGGCGCGCGCAACGCGTCGCCGACGATGGCATAGGCCTCGTTCAGCGCCTCGCGCCAGGCATTGCCCCGAGCCGTCACCGAAAGGCCGGTCCAGGTGGCGGCGCTGCGCTGGCGGGTGACCCCGGTGCCGGCGCTGAGGAAGGCCGATGCGCCGCGCGCATGCGCCTCCAGCCGGCGGTTGAGGATCCGGGCGGCGAGCATCTCGGCGAGATGCTGGCGTTCGCGCGCCATGGTGTGGGGAGCCGTCTCGTACGGCCTCATCCAGACGAGGTTCGCGGTGGTCGGCGCTCCAGGATAGGCGATCGCGCCGACCGGGACCGCCGGCTCCGAAACGCCGCCATAATCGGGCTCGGCCGGGGCCGGCCCCTCGCCCCGCCAGCCGCCGAAGCGGGCCTGGATGAGCGCCTCCATCATCGCCGGATCGACATCGCCGACCATCACGATCGTCGCCCGTTCGGGCCGGTACCACCGCCGGTAGAAAGCGGTGAGGCCGGGGGCGTCGGCGGCGCTCAGCGTCTCCTGGGTGCCGATCGTGTCGCGCTCGGCGAGGCGAAGACCCGAATAGAAGACCCGCCGGGCAAGCTCGAGCACGCGCACGGCGAGTTCGGGCCGCCGCCCCCTCTCCTCGAGCACCACCGGCCGCTCGGCCTCGACCGCGGCGGGCTCGATCCGGGCCCGCGCCATCATCTCGGCGAGCACGGCGAGGCTGGTGTCGAGCGGTTCGCGGGTCGCATGCGGCAGGTTCAATATATAGACCGTTTCGGTCGGCGAGGTCTGCGCATTGGTGTCGCTGCCGAAGCTCGCGCCCAGCTCCTGCCAGATCTGCCGGGCGCGGCGGTCGGGATAGGTTTCGGTGCCCTTGAACAGCATATGTTCGAGGAAATGGGCCCAGCCGCGTTCGGTATCCGCCTCGTGAAGCGAGCCGGCGTCGATGCGCAGCCGGATCGAAACCTGGCCCGCCGGCAGCGCGTTGCGCCGGACCGCGTAGCGCATGCCGTTGGCGAGCGTGCCGAATCGCCAGGCGGGGTCGCGGGCGATGTCGCTGCCCCGGTACAGCCAGTCGGAATCGCCCTGCTGGGCGAAAGCGGGAGCGGCAAGGAGCAGGGCGAAGGCGAGGAATGCTTTGCGCAACAGGGTCATGCCCGCTTACTGGGTCAGCCGGCCCCGAAAGTCGAGGGAGCCCCTGATCGGGACAGCAGTCTTCGACGAGGGTGCGATCGTAAAAGCCCGGACGTGCAACCCATGCCTGAGCTTCTCAAAGCGGTGAAATCGACAAGACTAAAAACCAGCGCGGAAAATTCGAGGGGGCCGCCCGCTTTCACCCCTTTTCGTGCTATGCTGCCGCGATGGGCTCGTCCGCCGGGAGGAGAAGGTCATGAAGATGCTTGGAAAGCTGATGCTGGCGGCGACGGCGCTGGCGGTTTCGACTCCGGCGGCGGCGCAGCGCTGGGTCTTGCTCGGGGAGCGCCAGGTCAGCGATCGCGCCGAACGCGACGTCATCGCGGTTCGCGGGGCGCGGCGCTTCAGCCAGGTCCGGATTTGCGTCGCCCGCCATTCGGTCGCCTTCCGCGACGTCGACATCCGCTTCCGCAACGGCGGCAATCAGGACGTTCGGATGCGCTCGATGATTCCGGCCGACGGCTGCACCGGCCAGATCAATCTGCGCGGCCGCGACCGCGACATCGACCGCGTCGTCTTCAACTACGAAGCCCGAAGCCTCGGCCGCCGCGGCGCCCTGGTCCGGCTCTACGGGCGATAGGCTGATAAACCGGCGCCGGACCGTGCCGGCGCTCGTGTGTTGTCGCTTTTGGTTGACAGCTTGGGCCTGTCGCCTATAAGCGACAAATGACGCATGTCGTCGAATGCGAAACGTTTGCGAAGTGGCTGAAGACGCTTCGGGATCAGCTCGGCCGCCGCAATATCATCCGTCGCATCGCACGGATCGTCTCGACGGACAATTTCGGCGACCATGCCAGCGTCGGCGATGGGGTGAGCGAGCTTCGCATCCACACCGGCCCCGGATACCGGATCTATTACACGATCCTGATGAGGAGATCGTGCTTCTCCTTTGCGGCGGAGACAAGGGTTCGCAGGATCGCGACATCGAGAAGGCGAAGGAGATGGCCGTGCATCTTGAATGGAGCGGGATTTGATCGGTGGATGAAAGGCAAGCGACCATGAACATGGCCACCCGGCCGTTCGATGCGGCCAATTATATCGAGGCGGCGGCCGATCAGGCCGATCTGCTGAGCGACGCGGTCGACAGCGGTGATCCTCGCTATATTGCTTATGCGCTGGGGGCCGTCGCCCGCGCCCGCGGCGGCATCGCCAAGCTCGCTCGCGAAGCCGGCATGAGCCGCCAGGCTCTGCACAAGGCGCTCAGCGAGGATGGCAATCCGACGCTCGATACCGTGCTCAAGGTTCTCCGCGCGCTCGGCCTGCAGATGAAGATCGAAGAAGCGCCGGGTGGGGCAATTTGGAGGCCGCGGAATAAGCTGGGATCCCGGGCGGGACCGCATGACGATTCAGCCGCGATGGATCGCGGAGCCGCAATACAAGCTGAGGCCCTCCCCGAGCTTGACTCTGTTGGAAATGCGTCGGAACATAACACGAACATATGAGTCCGAGTCGCATGCACGCTTCGTCCGCCAAAGACGCGCGTCTCGCCGCCCTGCGCGCCGAGATCGGCGCCATCGAACGGTCCGGCCCCGCCGCCGGGGCGCGGCCGTGCCTGCCGTTCGGGATCGAGGCGGTCGATTCCCGCCTCGCCGGCGGCGGGCTGGCGCCGGCGCTGCACGAGGCGGCGGCGGCTTCGCCGACGCCCGGCGACGATGCCGCCGCCACCCTCTTCCTGGCCGCCGCCGCCGCCCGCTTCGCCATCGGCGCGGGCAACGGCCAGGTGCTGTGGGCGCTCTCCAGGCGCGATCTGTTCGCGCCCGGCCTCGCTTTGGCCGGCCTGACTCCAGATCGCCTGATCTACGCCGAATGTCGCAATGACGACGAGGTGCTGGCGGTGATGGAGGAAGCGGTTCGCCACGGCAGCCTGGCCGCTGTGATCGGCGAGGCCGGGCGCGCCGCCATCGCCGCCACCCGCCGGCTCCAGCTCGCCGCCGAGGAGGGCGGCACCGCCGCCTTGCTGCTCCGCCGCTGGCGCAAGGCCGATGCCGATCCGCTCGCCCCACCCTCGGCCGCAGCGACCCGCTGGCGGATCGCCGCCGCCCCCTCGGCGCCGCTCCCGCATGACGGAATCGGCCGCGGCCGCTGGCGGGTCGATCTGGTCCGCCAGCGCGGCGGCCCGCCCCACCATTGGCTCCTGGAGGCCCCCGATGCCGAGGCTCGCCTCGCTCTTCCTGCCCGATCTGGCGATCGACCGGATCAGGCGGACGGAGCGCATCGCCTCCGGGCGGCCTGAAAGCGCCCTTCCCGGACAGCGGGGAGAGGCGCGGGCGTTCAAGCCCGGACATTGGCGTCCCGGCGCGCGCTGGGCGCGGGAGGCCGCGCCGGCGGACTCCATCCGCCGCGAGGGCGGCGGCGTTTTGGTCACCGCGCGCCGCGAGGGCAATCGCGATCTGCTCGCCGCCGTCTCGGCGGAAGCGCGCGGTTTCGGACTCGCCGCCGGAATGCCGCTTGCCCAGGCCCGAGTCCTCGTCTCCGGGCTCGATGTCCGCCCCGCCGATCGCGATGGCGACGCCGCCTGGCTGGCGCGGCTCGGCCTGTTCGCCGCCCGCCGCTGGACGCCGCGCGCCACCCTGTCCGGCGAGGACGGCCTGTGGCTCGATTTGACCGGCGTCGCCCATCTGTTCGGCGGCGAGGAGCGGATGGCCGAACGAATCCTCGACTTCGTCCGCCGGCTCGGCTTTTCCGCGCGGATCGCGGTCGCCGGGACGGCCGGCGCCGCCCACGCTCTCGCCCGCTTCGGCGGCGCGCCCTTATTGCTCTGCCCGCCCGGCGGCGAGGCGCAAGCGCTGGCCGCCATGCCGCTCGCCGCGCTCCGCCTGGACGAGGACAAAATCGGCGCCGCCCGCCGTTTGGGTCTCGAACGGATCGGGGAGCTGATCATCATGCCCCGCGCGCCGCTCCAGCGCCGCTTCGGCGCGGCGCTGCTGACCCGGCTCGATCAGGCGCTGGGCCGAGCCGCCGAGCCGTTCGATCCGATCGTCCCGGAAGAGCCGCTTTCGGTCACGCTTCGCTTCATGGAGCCGATCGCTACCGCCGAGGCGATCGCCGAGGCCGCGGGCGAAGCGGTGCGCCGGCTGGTGCCCAAGCTCGCCGAAGCCGGCCTGGGCCTCCGCAGCCTCGTCATGATCTGTGATCGTGTCGATAATATCGAACAATATCTGTATGTTAACCTTGTCCGCTCAACCCGGGGCGGCGTCCATCTGCGCCAGCTCCTCTGCGCGAAGATCGAGAAGATCGAGCCCGGCTTCGGCATCGAGCGGCTGCGCCTCGTCGCCACCCGGGTCGAGCCGCTCGGCCCCGCTGCGATCGAGGTCGCTTTCGAGGAGGGCCGGGCGGCGGGCGATCTCGCGCCGCTGATCGACCGCCTCGCGATTCGCCTCGGCGCGCGTCGAGTCCATCGCCTCGGCGCCCTCGAAAGCGACCTGCCCGAGCGCAGCGTTCGCCCCGTCGCGCCGCTCGCCGCCGCCGCCGCCTGGCCGCAATGGCCGCGCCCGGTGCGGCTGCTCTGCCCGCCCGAGCCGGTCGAGCAGGTGATGTCGGTGCTGCCCGACGGCGCCCCGCGCCGCTTTCGCTGGCGCGGCCGGCCCTATCGGATCGTCGCCGCCGACGGGCCCGAACGAATGTTCGGCGAATGGTGGCGCCACGGCGGCGAGCGTTCGGCGGTGCGCGACTATTTCCAGGTCGAGGACGAAGGCGGCGCCCGCTTCTGGCTGTTCCGCCGGGGCGACGGCGAGGATCCGGCCACCGGCGACCTCAGCTGGCACCTGCACGGTCTGTTCGCATGATCGTCCGTCCGATCAAGCCTTGATGGCGTGGAGGTGCCCTTGAGCGGCGTAATCAAGAATCTTCCGATCCGCAGTGAGCAGCGGGCAAACGAGGCTTCTGGCAGTGGATACGATCAGCCGGTCTGCGGGATCGCCATGGATTTCGCCCGGAAGCCGTCCTGCATCGACCGCGATGGCCGGACTGATCGGCTCGATTTTGATCCGCGGCTGCCGCAGAATGGCTTCCGTCCAGTCGACCACATCCATACCAAGGCTGAGCTTATTCTTCTTGATCAGCATCGCCACTTCCCAGAACGAAATGGGCGAAACGGCAATTTCATCCTTTGTCGCCTCGTCGCCAATGATTTTCCGTGCTTCCTCCCGAAGGCGTTGGTCTCCTTGCGAGAACCAGATGAGGATTTGGGTGTCGAGGAGGATCAATCCTCATCCCCCAATATGCCGAGCTCGGCATTCCAGGGACGGTCATATGCGGGGGCATCCGGATCGTCGAACCGATATGCGGGATGCTTCAGGAAGCCGAAGGCCAGGTGGGGCCCCTGCCTGGGCGCGGCCCGGCGCAATTCCCCCACCGGCTTGCCGCGCTTGGTTATGGTCACCGGCTCGCCGGTGCGCTCCACCTCGTCGAGGATGCGAAGGCAGCGTGCCTTGAACTCGGCGGCTCCGATCATCCTCCCCATCGTCCCAACTCCAAAAGTAGTCACTGAATATAGTCATTTCTCCGGAAACCGGCAACCATGACCTACGTCGAGCTCCAAGCCGTGTCTCATTTCAGCTTCCTGCGCGGGGTTTCGAGCGCGCAAGAGCTGTTCGCGGCCGCCGCCCTGCTCGGCTATGCCGCGCTCGGCATCGCCGACCGCAACAGCGTCGGCGGCCTCGTCAAGGCACTGCGCGCCGCCGACGCGACCGGCTTGCGGCTCGTCGCCGGCTGCCGGCTCGATCTGATGGACGGCAACGCGCTGCTGGTCTGGCCCGAGGACCGTGCCGCCTGGTCGCGGCTCACCCGCCTGCTCACCCTCGGCAAGAGCCGGATCGACCGCCGCAAAAGCGAAAAGGGCCGCTGCTTCCTCCATTGGGAGGATGTCGCCGCCTGGTCGGACGGACTGGTCGCCGCCCTCCTCCCCGACGAGGCCGATGCCGCGACCGAAACCGCGCTCGCCCAGATGGCCGACATATTCGCAAGCCGCGGCCATCTCGCCTTCACCCACCGCCGCCGCCCGGGCGAGGCGAAGCGGCTGCACGCGCTCGACGCGCTCGCCCGGCGTCACGGCCTCACCGCACTTGCCACCGGCGACGTGCTCTACGACGCCCCCGACAAGCGCATGCTCCAGGACGTGGTCACCGCGATCCGCGAACATTGCACGATCGACGCGCTGGGCTTCCGCCGCGAACGCTTCGCCGATCGCCATTTGAAGAGCCCGGCGGAGATGGCGCGGCGCTTCGCCGCCTTCCCGGACGCGGTCCGAGCGAGCGCCGCCATCGCCGAGCGCTGCACCTTCTCGATGCGCGAGCTCGGCTATCAATATCCCGACGAGATCGTGATGTCGGGCCGCAGCCCGCAGGACGCGCTCGAGCGCCTCGCCCGCGGCGCGCTCGCCGATCGATTCCGGGGCGGCGTTCCGCCCGATTATGCCGCGCTGCTCGAGCGCGAGCTGAAGTTGGTCGCGAATTGGGGCTACGCACCCTATTTCCTCACCGTCAATTCGGTCGTCCGGTTCGCGGTGAGCCAGGGCATCCTTTGCCAGGGGCGGGGATCGGCGGCCAATTCGATCATCTGCTACGTGCTCGGGATCACCTCCATCGATCCGGTCGCGCACAAATTGCTGTTCGAGCGCTTCTTGTCCGACGACCGCGACGAGCCGCCCGACATCGACGTCGATTTCGAGCATGAGCGGCGCGAGGAAGTGATCCAGTGGATCTACCAGACCTACGGCCACGATCATGCCGCGCTGACCGCCGTGGTCAGCCGCTACCGAACCCGCGGCGCGGTGCGCGAGGTCGGCAAGGCGCTCGGCCTTCCCGAGGATGTCACCGCGACCCTGTCGGGCCAGGTCTGGGGCTGGTCCAACGAGGGGGTGGCCGAGCGCCATGTCGAGGAGATCGGGCTCGACAAGGACGATCCCCGGCTCGCGCTGACGCTGGAGCTGACCCGGCAGCTGGTCGGCACGCCGCGCCATCTTTCCCAGCATCCGGGCGGCTTCGTCCTCACCCGCGACCGGCTCGATGCGCTGGTCCCGATCGAGCCCGCGACGATGGAGGACCGGCGGGTGATCGAATGGGAGAAGGACGATCTCGAGGAACTGAAGATCATGAAGCTGGACGTGCTCGGCCTCGGCATGCTCGGCTGCATGCGCCGCGCCTTCGACCTGCTCGGCAAGCATAAGGGCCGGCGCCTCACTTTGGCCTCGCCCGAAATGCAGGAGGACGATCCCAAGGTCTACGACATGATCTGCAAGGCCGACACGATCGGCACCTTCCAGATCGAGAGCCGCGCGCAAATGTCGATGCTGCCGCGCCTGAAGCCCCGCGAATTTTACGACATCGTCATCCAGGTCGCGATCGTCCGCCCCGGCCCGATCCAGGGCAATATGGTCCATCCCTATCTGCGCCGCCGCGAGGGCAAAGAGACGCCCGAATATCCGAGCGAGGAGCTCAGGGACGTGCTCGAGAAGACCAAGGGCGTGCCGCTCTTCCAGGAGCAGGCGATGAAGGTCGCGATCGTCGGCGCCGGCTTCTCGCCGGCCAAAGCGGACGCGCTGCGCCGCTCGATGGCGACCTTCAAGACCACCGGCGGGGTCAGCCATTTCCGCGACGAGATGGTCGGCGGGATGGTGGCGCGCGGCTATGGGCAGGATTTCGCCGAGCGGACGTTCAAGCAGATCGAGGGCTTCGGCAGCTACGGCTTTCCGGAAAGCCACGCGGCGAGCTTCGCCAGGATCGCCTACGCCTCGTCCTGGATGAAATGCCATCATCCGGACATCTTCTGCGCGGCCTTGCTCAACGCCCAGCCGATGGGCTTCTACGCCCCCGCCCAGCTCGTCCGCGACGCGCGCGATCATGGCGTGGAGGTCAGGCCGGTCTGCGTCAATCGAAGCCGCTGGGATTGCACGCTGGAGGCGCCGGGTCCTCCCCCGGATTTCCGGGGGAGGACCCGGCGGAGCCTGGTGGAGGGGCTCTTCGCGGAGCAAGAAGCCCCTCCACCGTCCTTCGGACGGTCCCCCTCCCCTGCAAAAGCAGGGGAGGATAAGTTGCTTCCGCTCCGCCTCGGCCTGCGCATGGTGAAGGGGCTTTCCAACGATCACGGCGCCCGGGTCGCCGCCGCCGCCGCCGACGCGCCCTTCGCGTCCGTCGAGGACGTGTGGCGGCGCTCGGGCGTGCCGGCGGCGGCGCTGGAGAAGCTTGCCGATGCCGACGCCTTCCACGCGCTCGGCCTCGACCGGCGCCAGGCCTTGTGGAGGATCCGCGGCCTCGGCGGGCCGCCGCTCCCCTTGTTCGCCGCCGCCGAGGCACGCGCCGAGGAGCCGGCGGTGACGCTCGCCCCGCTGACCGCGGGCCGGGAGGTGGTGGAGGATTATCGCGCCGTCCAGCTCTCCTTGCGCGCCCACCCGCTCGCCTTCCTGCGCCCCGAGCTCGACCGGCGCGGAATCCTTCCCTGCGCCGCGCTTCGCGAGGCCAAAGACGGCGCCAGGGTCCATGTCGCCGGCATCGTCCTCGTCCGCCAGCGGCCCGGCGCCGGCAACGTCACCTTCGTCACCCTGGAGGACGAAACCGGCATCGCCAACGCGATCGCCTGGCAGCGAATCTTCGAGGCCTATCGCCGCACCATCCTCGCCGCCGCCATGATCGGCGTTCGCGGCACGCTGCAGCGCGAAGGCCAGGTCATCCATGTCGTCACCGAGCGGCTCGAGGATCTGACGCCTTTGCTGGCCCAGGTCGGAACGCTCGACTTCCCGCACCGCACCGGCCGCGGCGACGGCGCCCGCCACGGCGGTTACGACCCGCGCGAGCGGCTCCGCACGCCCGACCCGCCCGATGGCGGCATCCGCATCAAATCGCGCAATTTCCATTGAGCCGGGGCCCAATTGTCGCCACAAGCCTGCCTTCCCCACGGAGAGTCCCATGCGTATCCCCTTCGCCGCCATCCTGCTCCTCGCCGCCGCCCCGGCGCTCGCCCAGCAGCTCGGCGCGCGCACCCAATCGCCCGAAACGATGATCTCGGGCATGAGCCGCACCTCGCCCGAAGAGGAGCTGCGCGAGCTGGTCGCCGCCGCCGAGGCCCACCCGCTCGGCACGATCCGCAATCCGGTCCGGGTCGGCGGGCCGGAGGGCGAGCGCGCCTATCTCGGCCATTTGCGCTGCGCCGACGGTGCGGTCCCGCGCATCGGCGCGCGCAGCGAGGCCGGCATCGGCGCCTTCGGCTCGGTGGTCGCCGCCTTCGAGGTGACGTGCACCGCCGGCACCGCCAGCATCGTCTTCGACATGTATCATGAAGAGCATGCCGAAACCCGGGCGCCGGCGGGCTTCAGCTACGCGCGCTAGCGGCAGGACCGCGGCCATGCGGCGGGCGCTGAAATGGGTGGGGACGGCGCTGCTGTTCGCGCTCGTCGCCTTGTGCTTCGCCCCCACGATCGTCCCGCCGCTGCTCGACCGCATCTATTATGAAGGCCCGGCCAGCGACCATTATGACGGCGAGCGTTTCTTCAATCCCGTCGCGGCCGCCCCGGTCCAGGTCCGCCGCGGCCCCAATTTCATCAACCGGATGCTGGCCTCGGACGAGCGCGCCGAATGGCCCGCGCGGGTCGCGGTCGCCCAGACCGTGCCGCCGCGCGCGGTGGCGGCGGGCGAGATGAAGGTCACCTGGATCGGCCACGCCACCGTGCTCGTCCAGGTCCGGGGCCTCAACATCCTCACCGATCCGATCTGGAGCGACACCGCCTCGCCGCTCCCGCCGCTGGGGCCGGAGCGGGTCCGGGCGCCGGGCGTTCGCTTCGAGGACCTGCCGAGGATCGACCTCGTCCTGATCAGCCACAATCATTACGACCATATGGATCTGCCCACGCTCAGGCGGCTCTGGGCGCGCGACCGGCCCGCCATCGTCACCAGCCTCGGCAACGACACCATCCTTCGCGGCGCCGGGATCGATTCGATCGCGCGCGACTGGGGCGGCCGAGTCGCGCTTCGCCCGGGCGTCGAGGTGATCGTCGAGCGCAACCATCATTGGGGCTCGCGCTGGTTCAGCGACCGCAACCGGGCCTTGTGGTCGGCCTTCACCGTGCGCAGTCCGGCGGGCAACATCTTCTTCGCCGGCGACACCGGCTGGGGCGACGGCGGCTGGGCGCGCGAGGCGGCGCGGAACGGCCCGTTCCGCCTCGCCATCCTGCCGATCGGCGCCTACGAGCCGCGCGACGTCATGCAGAACAGCCATGTCGATCCCGAGGAGGCGATGAGAATCTTCGAGATCCTCGATCCGACGATGGCGCTCGGCATGCACTGGGGCAGCTTCCAGCTCACCTTCGAGCCGATCGATGCGCCGCCCCGCGCCATCGCCGCGCTGAGCCGCCGGCGCGGCCTCGCCCCCGGCCGCTTCCGCGCCACCGAGGTCGGGCGGACGTTCAGCGTTCCGCGAAACTAAGCTGCATCGGCGCGCCGCTCCGATTCCCTCCCCTGGAGGGGGAGGGTAGGGTGGGGTGTCGGGCGGCAGATATTATTCGCCAAGCACCGAACACCCTCGCCCCAGCCCTCTCCCTCCAGGGAGAGGGAGCTTTCCTCCTGCCTTCAGTCCGACGTGCGCGCCGGAACCAGCAATTTCAGCGCGCCCGGCCTGATCCGGTAGCGAAGCGGCGATTCGAGCCGGAGCGTCTCACCGTCGGCGGCGACGTTGAGCAACGGCCGGTCGGACGCCACCTCCGCGTCGCGTCCATAAGCGGTGACGAAATCGCGCTGCTGATCGAGCCTGCCGAAAACGCCGCGAATGCCGGCCCACAGCAAATGCGCCCGCCCGCGCGCCCGGATCGCGTAGAGGCAGAGCTCGCCCTGGTCGAGCCGCTCGCGGCGGCCGAGCGCGAACAGATTGACCTGATAGCGATTGTTGCCGACGAACAGCAAAGGCGTGCGCACCGGCGCCTCAAGTCCCGATATGCTGATCCACAGCCGATGGCGCCGGAACGAGCGCAGCGAGGCGAGGCCGGCCCAGAGCATGGCGAGGCGCTTGCCGCGTCCGCTTCGCTCCTGCTGCGCCTCGCGCAGGCGCACCATCTCCGGATAGAGGCCGACCGAACTGTTGTTGACGAAGACGTGGCCGTTGACCTCGGCGACGTCGACGTCGCGCGCGTGGCCTGCGGCGATCACCGCCACCGCCGCCTCCATATCGAGCGGGATGCCGGCGTCTCGGGCCAAGTGGTTCAACGTGCCCAAAGGCAGGATGCCGAGCGGCCGGCCGGTTCCGGCGAGATGGCCGGCAGCGCAGCTGATCGTACCGTCGCCGCCGCCCGCCACCGCCGCGTCCAGCCCGGGCGCCGCCGCCGCCTCGGCGAAGGCGGCCGGCAGATCGCCGGGCGCGGTGAGGCGGACGTCGGCCTCGACGCCAGCGGCCGCGAAGGCGGCGCCGATCCGCTCCGCTTCTTCCGCGTCGCCCGTGGCGGTGCCGCCGCTCTTGTTGACGATCGCCCTGACCTTCAATCGGGGCCCATCCGGAACACGCACAATTTGTTGCCGTCGAGATCGCGGAAATAGGCGCCGTAGAACGCGCGCTTTCCCTCGGGCGTGCGAAGCCCAGGCCCGCCCTCGTCGCTGGCGCCGAGCGCTATCGCCTTGGCGAACAGCCGGTCGACCGTGGCCCGGCTGTCGGCGTGGATCGCCGCCATATTGCCGTTGCCGGCCGTCGCCGGATTGCCGTCATAGGGCCGGGTGACGGCGATGCCGGGGGCGCCGCCCCCGGTGCCATAGAGGGTGAAGCCGGTTTCCGGGAATTCCATCTTGCGGGTGGCGCCGAGCTCGCCGAGCAGATCGTCGTAGAAAGCAAGCGCCCGATCGAGATCGTTGGTGCCGAGGGTCACATAGCCGAGCAAAGCCTTTCTCCTTCTCTCAGGGCCGGGCGGCGCATTCGGCGGCGACCCAGCGCGTATTGTCGCGCGCGCGCAGACGAAGCAGGCTTCCGGGGCGCGCGATGGTGATGTCGTTCTCCATGTCGATATTGGTGCGCGTATAGGTGCCGCGGAAGGTCACCTGCATGACGCTGCCGTCGCTCGTGCCGGGCAACGGGCAGACCAGATAGCCCGAGAGCCGCCCGCCCGCCATGTCGAAGCTGGTCAGGGTGCAGCGGCCTTCGTTGCCCGGGTCGAACAGGTCGATGCCCGGCGCCCGCGCGGTCGCCTCGGAAATGCACTCCTCGGGATTGGGGTCGTTCTCGAAGCTGCGCTCGATCTCCCGTTTCATCTCCGGCGCCATTTCGGGATGGGTGATCTCGACCACCTCGCGGCGCGACACCCATTTGCCGGGCTCGACCACATAATCCTCCCCGGCGATCTGCGGCCAGAGGAAAAGGGCCGCGCCCGCGAGCGCGAGCAGGACGATGCCAAGCATGAAATAGGCGGCCTTGCGCGGCCCCGGCCAGCCGGTTCGCACCGGCCCCGGGGCCGGGCCGCCGGCCGTCGGCCGGGCCGGCTTTGCCTCGTCGCCCGGCCGACGGTTGATGATCGCGATCAGCCGCCCGATCGGCTCGTCGCCGCCGCCATACCAGTCGATCCACTGATAATCCTGCAACCAGTAAGCGAGGCCCTTCGGCGCCACCGCCTCCAGCCGCACCGGAAAGATGGGCTTGCCATGATCCTCGGCCAGCATCAGCTCGCGCTTGACGTGGCGCGACTGGTCCGATGCCGCGCAGAGCAGCAGGATGATCGCGTCCGAACGCGCGACCTGGTCGACGATCGCCTGGTCGAAGGTCACGCCCGGCTCGATGTCGTCGGGCGCCATCCAGCCCCTGATGCCGCTCTTCGCGAGCAGGTCCCTGAGCCGCCGCGCGGTCCCCGCCTGCGAGCTGTGATGGCTGATGAAGACGATCCGCTCGGCCTCGGTCATTTGCGCCCGCCTTCACGCGCCGCCGCCGGGCAATCGCCGATGCGGCGACCGCGCCCGCTTATGTCGAGGATCATCGCCGCGCCGTCGGGCATGGCGGTTTCCATCCGCATCGTGAAATCGTAGCGGCGCGGCCCATAATTGCCTTCAATGGTCGCGATCGTCGGCCTGGGCAAGGCCGGGTCCGGGCAGGTCATCGTGCCGCCGAGCCGGCCGGCGTCCATGGCGACGCCGCTGTAGGAACAGGCGCGGCCGGCGATGAAGCGGGCCGCCTGTCCCGCCGCGATACAGCCGCGCGCGGAGGGGCGCGGCCCGATCATCCGCCGCCGAAGGTCATAGGGAAGGTGGGGGGCGCTCACGTCGGTGATGGCGCTGGTCGTCTCCCACAGGCCGGGCTCGATCGACATGGCCGAGAGCCGGTTGGCCACCTCCGCGCCGGCCGCGTCACGGCCGCCCCCGTCGTCGTCGCCGTCCCGATCGGCGGTGCAACCGGCCAGCAGGACGAAGGCGAAGGCGATCGCCCTCACCGCCCTCCGCTCGGCCGCATCAGATCGAGCACCGCCACCACCATCGCCTCGGTGCCGAGCCGGACCGACGGTTCGGGGGAGATGCGGAACAGCGGGCTGTGGTGCGACGGCACCGGCGGGCCGCCGGCGCGGGCGGCGTCGAACGCCGCCTGCGGCGTCCCGCCGACCGAGAAATAGACGCCCCGGACGCCGTGTTCGGGCTGCACGAAATAGGCGAAATCCTCGGCGCCCATGCCGGTCTGCGGCATCGGATCGAGCATCGTCCCTTCGGGCAGCGCGGCGGCCATGGCCGCCCGTACCCGCGCCGCGACCGCGGAATCGTTGATCGTCGGCGCCGTCGATTCGGTGGAGACGCGGACCTCGGGCAGCCGATCCTCCGCCATGCCGGCCATCCGGCCGACATTGGCGGCGATCCGGCGGATGCCGTCGAGCAAGGTGCGGCGCACCGCCTCGTCGTTGGAGCGGACGGTGAGCTGCATCTCGGCGCGGTCGGAGATGATGTTGTGCTTGAGGCCGGCATGAAAGGCGCCGACCGTGACCACGCCCGGCGTCAGCGGCGAGATTTCGCGGCTGACCAGGGTCTGCAGCGCCATGATGATCTGCGCTCCCATCACGATCGGGTCCCGGCCCTCGTGCGGATAGGCGCCATGCGTGCCGACGCCATGGATCAGGATGTCGACGCTGTCCGCGGAGGAGGCGACCAGCCCCGGCTGGACCAGCACCCGGCCGGTCGGCAGGTCGGCGGAGACGTGGAAGGCGAGCGCATATTCGGGCTTGGGGAAGCGGGTGTAGAGGCCGTCCTCGATCATCGCGCGGGCGCCGCCGATCCGCTCCTCGGCGGGCTGGGCGACCAGGACGATGGTACCGCGCCAGCGATCCCTGAGGCGGGCCAGCTGCCGCGCGGTGCCGATCAGCGACGTGATATGCACGTCGTGGCCGCAGGCGTGCATGACCGGCGCCTCGACATTGTCGATGCCCGTCTGCCGCGCCGTCGAGGCGTAAGGCAGCCCGCTTTGCTCGCGCACCGGCAGACCGTCCATGTCGGCGCGGACGAGCACCGTCGGCCCCTCGCCGTTGCGCATGATCCCGACCACGCCGGTGCCGCCGACTCCTTCGGTCACCTCGGCGCCGGCCGCGCGCAACTCGCGAGCGATGATCGCCGCGGTGCGCGTCTCGCGATAGGAGAGCTCGGGATTGCGGTGGAAATCGAGGAACAGAGCCTCGAGATGGCCGCGATAATCCTGCGCCACCGCCGGCGCGAAATCGGGCGCGGCTACGGCCGGCGCGGCGAGGGCGGCCAGAGCGGCGGCGAGCGGGGCCAGGCGGGCGTGGCCGAAGCGGAGGCGCATCGTCCGATCAGCCCGGGCAGTCGCCGATCCGTCGCCCGCTGATCCGGGTCGACGTCTCGACGTTCATGCCGTTGGTGCTGACCTGGCTCTGCGTTTCGATCCGATAGCTTTCGGCGGCAAAGCTGCCGTCGATCGTGGTGCGTACCGTCGATCCGGCCTGGTTGCAGGTCGCGGTGCCGCGGACTCGACCGCCCGCCATCGAGAAATTCTCATAGGTGCAGCCGGCCTGGTCGGCGCCGGTCATGAAATTGGCGTTGGGCCGCCGCGCCTGCTCGGGCGTCAGGCACGAGCGCACGCTCGTCCGTCCCTGGCCGGGCGGAGTCATGCCCGGCGGCATTCCCGGAACGTTGCCCATGTCGACGCGCAGCACTTCCACGGTCGTTTCCCACTGGCCCGGCCGCATCTCCGCCACCGCGCCCGCCGCCGCCGCCGCGCCGCCATCGCCGCCGTCGGCCCCGGCCTGGGCGTTGCCCGCGGCGGTCGCATTGCCGCCGGACGCCGGCGCGCCTTCATTGCCGGCTTCGTCCCGGCCGCCGCAGGACACCAGCAGCAGGGCCGCAGCGGCGCCGATCGCAAGCTTCATCCGATCCTCCCTCGAATCGCCGAACGAACGGCGCCGCCGAAACCCGACGGGCTCCGGCGGCGCGCTCGGTTCCGGCGGGCTCCGTCCTAGCCCGGGCAATCGCCCGTGCGGCGGCCGGTCAGCGTGCCCGACATCCGCATCTGCTGCGGCCCGCCCTGGATATTGGCGGTGATCCGGGCGTTCATTTCGGTCTGGGTATAGGTCCCGGTCAGGGTCGTCTGCATGGTGCCGCCGCCCGGTCCGGGGCAGGAACCGGCGACGTCGATCGTGCCGCCGGCGAAGGTCTGCTTGGTGAAGGTGCAGCCCTGGGCGTTGCCGCTCGGGCTCATCATGCCGCCGGCCGGATTGGCGGCTTCGGCCTCGGTGATGCAGCGCGTCTGGGTCTGCGCCTGATTGCCCATCTGCTGTTTGGCGGCGGCGGCCACCGCCGGCGGCTGGCCGGGGAGCTCGATATCCGTCATCTTGGTGGTCAGTTCCCAATTGCCGGGCTGGAGCGTCGAGCCGCCCCCCGAACAGGCGACGATCAGCGCCACCGTCGGCGCAAGCAAAGCGAGTCGTTTCATGGAAATCTCCCCTTGGAAGGTGGCTGTTGGAGTCGCGACCTTGGCCGGGATTGTGTCGGAATCCGTCGCGATAGGCAATTGGCGACGTTGCAGGACCGGAAAGACGAAGCACTGAAAGACCTTAGCAGCCGCACGCACCGGCCCGGCCTGCGCGCCCGGCGGTCGCGGCTGTATTGCGCGGGGCCGGGCCGGCGACCATATCGCCGCGATGGCCATCCAGATTCGCACGAGCCTCGACGAGCCCGAAACCGGGCAGGCCTTCGTCCCGCACCGGCCGGCGCGGCCCGAAAAGGCCGAAGGCGGAAGGCCGTTCCGGCTCGTCTCCGATTATCAGCCGGCCGGCGACCAGCCGGCGGCAATCGCCGAGCTGGTCGGCCAGATCCGCCAGGACGAGAAGACCCAGGTCCTGCTCGGCGTCACTGGCTCCGGCAAGACCTACACCATGGCCCAGGTGATCGAGACGCTGCAGCGCCCCGCATTGGTCCTCGCCCCCAACAAGATCCTCGCCGCCCAGCTCTACGGCGAATTTTCCAGCTTCTTCCCCGACAACGCCGTCGAATTCTTCGTGTCCTATTACGATTATTACCAGCCCGAGGCCTACGTCCCGCGGTCCGACACCTACATCGAGAAGGAAAGCTCGGTGAACGAGGCGATCGACCGGATGCGCCACTCGGCCACCCGCTCGCTGCTCGAGCGCGACGACGTCATCATCGTCGCCTCGGTGTCCTGCATCTACGGCATCGGCTCGGTCGAAACCTACAGCGCAATGACCTTCGGGCTCAAAAAGGGCCAGAGCGCCGACCAGCGCGAGATCATCCGCAAGCTCGTCGCGCTCCAGTACAAGCGCAACGACCAGGCCTTCGCGCGCGGCAATTTCCGGGTGCGCGGCGACAATCTGGAAATCTTCCCCTCGCATTACGAGGACATGGCCTGGCGCATCAATTTCTTCGGCGACGAGATCGAGGAGATCGTCGAGTTCGATCCGCTGACCGGCAAGAAGATCGCCGCGCTCGATTTCGTGAAGGTCTACGCCAATTCGCACTACGTAACGCCCGGCCCGACCATGAAGCAGGCGATGGAGGCGATCCGCCACGAGCTCACAGAGCGGCTCAAGGAGCTCGAGGCGGAGGGCAAATTGCTCGAGCTGCAGCGGCTCGAGCAGCGCACCAATTTCGACCTCGAGATGATCGCCGCCACCGGATCGTGTGCGGGGATCGAGAATTACAGCCGGTTCCTCACCGGCCGCCTGCCCGGCGAGCCGCCGCCTACTCTGTTCGAATATCTGCCGGAAAACGCCTTGCTCTTCGTCGACGAGAGCCACCAGACCGTGCCCCAGGTCGGCGCGATGGCGCGCGGCGACCACCGCCGCAAGCTCACCCTCGCCGAATATGGCTTTCGCCTGCCGTCCTGCATCGACAACCGTCCGCTGCGCTTCAACGAATGGGACGTGATGCGCCCGCAGACCGTCGCCGTCTCCGCCACTCCAGGCCCCTGGGAGATGGAGCAGACCAGCGGCGTCTTCGTCGAGCAGGTGATCCGCCCCACCGGCCTCATCGACCCGCCGGTCGAGATCAAGCCGGTCGAGGACCAGGTCGACGACCTCGTCTTCGAGGCCAAGGCCACCGCGGCCAAGGGATATCGCACCCTGGTCACCACGCTCACCAAGCGAATGGCCGAGGATCTCACCGAATTCCTCCACGAGGCGGGGCTGCGCGTCCGCTACATGCATTCGGACGTCGAGACGCTGGAGCGGATCGAGCTGATCCGCGATCTGAGGCTCGGCGTCTACGACGTGCTGGTCGGCATCAACCTGCTTCGCGAGGGGCTCGACATCCCCGAATGCGGGCTGGTCGCGATCCTCGACGCCGACAAGGAGGGCTTCCTGCGCTCGGAGACGTCGCTGATCCAGACCATCGGCCGCGCCGCCCGCAACGTCGAGGGCAAGGTCATCCTCTACGCCGACCGGATGACCGGCTCGATGGAACGCGCGCTCAACGAAACCAACCGCCGCCGCGAGAAGCAGGAATCGTATAACGCGGAGCACGGCATCACCCCGACCACGATCAAGCGCAACATCGCCGACATCCTCGCCGACGTCTCCAACCGCGACAGCGTGATCATCGAAACCGGCGACGAGGGCACGCCCCATTTGGTTGGTCATAACCTTCGCAGCCATATCGAAGACCTCGAAAAGCGCATGCGCAAGGCCGCCGGCGATCTCGAATTCGAGGAAGCCGGCCGCCTGCGCGACGAGATCAGGCGCCTCGAAGCCGGCGAACTCGGCCTTGCCACCGAGCATAGCCGGGCGCCGGTGCCTGGCGGTTCCACCGAGGGCAAGCCGGGGACGAGGAAGACGCGCTACGGCAAGCAAAAGGCGATCCGGATGGGGCGGGGGAGGCGGTAACCGGGCTTTTCCGACCCCGCGGGAAGCTAAGCCGCACTCGGCTTGTTATCTTCAGCTTGAAGATGTATCATCCAAGTGATGAGGCACTGGCGCCCTGAAGATGCGGAAGCCATTCCCTTTAGCCGAGGGAACATCGCTGCTGTGCTCGGAGTTAGGTCCAGCCAGCTCAACAACTGGATCGACCGCAACCGTCTTTGGCAAACCGACCGGGGGCAAAAGTTCCATCGATCCTATCGTTTGACCGAGGTGTTTGACCTTGCAGGGTTTTGGGCACTGAGGACGGCACGCATACCGGAGGATTATTGCGCGAAGTTTGTCTACAATTTCGGCTTCTACCGGACGTTCCTGCACGGCGATCAGCAGGCAAGATTTAGCTACCGAGGGAAATGGGACATGGGCGTCTATGATCCCGGCGGCGCCATCAGCCTGGTGATCAACATGCGCACGATCGGTGAGGCGATTTTCGATCAGATTGCCAAGGGGATCGTGACGTCGCCGGCAAAGTGGCCGGACGAGAGCTTTGATAGCTTTCAGAAGCTCTACCGTCGGGCGGTCGAACTTGATCGGCTTGCGGCGGGCTCGGCTCCCCACTTTGAAGTGGGGGCGGCGGAATGATCAGCCCGACAGAGGAAGCTTTTGACCCTCCATCATCTGTCCTATATAAGGGACAAAGCTTCGAGGTTCGAATCACCGAGGCCTTCGAAGGCTGGCTCGACGGCCTGCGTGACCGACAAGGGCGCGCGCGCATGCTCAACCAGCTTCGCAGGCTCGGAGATGGGAATTTCGGCAACGCAAAGTCGGTGGGCGAGGGCGTTCACGAGTTGCGGATGGATTTCGGGCCGGGCTATCGCGCCTATTTCATCAATCGCGACGAGCGCCTGATCCTTCTGCTTTGCGGCGGTGACAAGTCGAGCCAGAAGCGGGATGTCGCGCTGGCCAAGGAAATGGCGAAGGGCGATTTCGATGGGATACAAGACGAAGGTGCTTGATCCAGCCAAATATCTGAACTCCGAGGAGGAGATCATCGCCTATCTCGGCGCGGCGATGGCGGACAACGATCCGGCCCACATCGCCCGCGCGCTCGGCGATGTCGCGCGTTCCGAAGGCATGACCGAAATCTCACGGCGGACCGGCCTGGGGCGCCAAGCGCTCTACACAGCGCTTTCCGAGCAGGGAAACCCCACGCTCGAGACTGTGACCGCCATCATCTCCTCGTTGGGGCTGCGCTTGTCGGTGCAAAAGGCCGCCTAGATCGGAGAGGCGCGGACGGTGTCGAGATCACGGACTATCACTAATCCCGATTGGCTGCACAACGCCCATGCCGGCGAGATGCTGGCCGGCGAGTTCATGGAGCCGCTCGGCCTCGACGCCGGCGCGCTGGCGGCGGGGATCTGCGTGCGAGCCGATGAGGTGCGGGCGGTGATCGAGGGAGCCCGGCCGATGGATGCCGAGCTCGACCTACGGCTGGCGCGCTATTTCCGCATGTCCGAGGGCTTCTTCCTCGGCCTGCAGGCCGATTATGAGCTGCTCAAGGCCAAGCGCGCCCTGAACGGCGACCTGGATCAGATCGTCCCCCGCGCCGCCTAACCCGCCTGCGGCCCCATCAGCCCGAGCACCAAGCCGTACAGCGTGAACTGCAATGTGTGATAACCGCCGTTGATCAGCCACAGGCCGAACGGCCGCTGCTCGAACAGATAGTTGATGCCGTAGCTGGTGGCGACCCAGAACAGGCCTGCGGCGAAGCCGGCGGCGGCGCCGTATCTGGGACCGATGTCGGGCGGCAGGAACAAAGCGAACACATAAGCCGCGATCAGCGACAGCACGAACGCGCCGCCGAAGATCACCGCCATATTGCCCTGGCTCGCCGAATTCTCGCCGTCGCAATCGCCATGGCCGGTATAGGCCATCCACTTCTTCGCGAACAAAGCCGGCGAATACCAAAGCCCGCCGAGCACGAACGCGGATACGGCCGCGGCGAGCACGGCAAGATAATTGACCTCTGGCAACTCCATCTTCCCCTCCCCTTTTTCGTCATTCCAGCCTTTTCGTCATTCCAGCGAAAGCTGGAATCTCCCTTCGCCCAACCGACGCGCGCAAAGGCAGTGGGATCCCAGCCTTCGCTGGAATGACGGCCTCTCCTAAGCCTCGATCCTCTCTACGCGCTCCGCCTCCGCCTGTTCGATCAGCATGTCGAAATGCTCGCGCAGGACGGCGATGTTGCGGTCGAAGCTGGCGATGTCGCGATAGGTGCGCGCCTGCATGATCGCGCCCTCCATCACGGTAAGGGTGAATTCGGCCAGCCGCCGCCGGTCGAGCGCGCGGGGCAGGCGCGCCCCCGCCTCGGCGAGGCAGCGTTCGATCGCCCCCGTCCAATTGGCGAAATTGGCCGACAGCAAGTCGCGTATGTTCGGATCGGGTTCGTGCAGCTCGAGCGCAAGGCTGCCGATCGGGCAGCCATAGCTGCATTCGGTGGTGACGAGCTGGACTCGATAGCCGGCGAGCAAAGCGAAGATCCGCTCGATCGGATCGTCGATTCCGGACCAGGCCGGCGCCAACAGCCATTCCTCGATGCCGTCGCGATAGGCTTCGAGCACCGCGGCCAGCACATCCTGCTTGCCCGGGAAGAAATGATAGAGGCTGCCGCTATGGACCTGGCTGCGGCTCAATATGTCCGCGACCGAAGTGGACTGAAAGCCCTTCTCCCAGAACAGGTCCATCGCGGTCATCACGATCCGCTGGCGGGTGTCGATGTTCATGCCGTGAGTTGAACGATCAATCAAATTGTTTGTCAAGCGGCGTCTTGCGCGGCGTGGCCGGCTCGGTAACGATCGGCACGGGTGGGCCGATTCGCGAGCGAGGAGAGACGCGATGGCGCGCGCCGACGATCTGGACCCCAACGGCACCAGGCTTCCAATCAGGATCGACCGGACCTCGAACGGCGAATATGCGCCGCCGCGGCTGACTCCGGCACAGAGGCTGACCAACCGCCTGGCGCACGAGGCGGCAAGCGAGAATGCCCGCCGGCTCGGCCTGTCGCGGCGGGCGTTCCTGGTTTCGGCCGCCGGCGCCGCATCGACGCTTGCGGCCTGCAATCGCGCCAATGGCGACGCGCGCGGCGGATCCTTCGCCGTCGACGGCGATGCGGCGCTCGATCAGGAGCGCGCCGCCGCGGCGGTGGCCGGCGACGAATTCATCTTCGACGTCCAGACCCATTGCGTCGAGCCGAGTGGGCGCTGGGCGCAAGGCGCCGACGGCGAGCGCTGGGCGCGGAGCCTGCGCCAGGTGTTCGGCCAGGCGGCGAAATGTTCGAACGACAGCTTCGACTGCTATTCGGCGCAGACGCTCGCTCGCGAGGTCTTCCTCGACAGCGACACCGACGCCGCCGTGGTTTCCGCGCTCTGGGGTCAGCCCAATCCGACTCCCATCGACTACGCCAACGAGGCGCGCGAGATCGTCGCCGCGATCGGCGGCGAGGGCGCCCGCGCTCTCATCCATGGCGGGGTCTTTCCGCAGGAAGCGGGCGCGATCGAGGCGATGGGCGAAATGGCGGAGCGCTACCGGGTC
>Ga0190265_10000202_pt1 | contig 55739 bp, 43 predicted proteins | sample Popmic124T_FD_133135 | JGI IMG/M metagenome (GOLD analysis project Ga0190265, IMG submission 133135) | Populus adjacent soil microbial communities from riparian zone of Indian Creek, Utah, USA - 124 T | ecosystem: Environmental > Terrestrial > Soil > Riparian zone | place: USA: Utah | collected... | reverse complement strand
CCAGGACGGCCCGGGCGTGCTGATCACCGACAACCGCGACGGCCTGCTGCGCGGCGACCGCACCCATCTGCTCAAGGTCTTCACCACGATCGCGCCCTGGGATCAGACGCGGTTCGGCAGCTATCTCCGGTTCCAGAGCGGCGGCGCCTGGGAGGCTCGCGGCCTGCCGGACGCGAACGTCTCCAGCTCGTCGCACTTCCGCTACCTGGAGCAGGCAGGCTCGCGGCGGATGGAGGACTGGTGGAACCTGGACCTCCTGGCCTCCTACACCTTCGACTTCGACCTGATCGGCCTGGAGCTCGAGGGGCGCGTCCTCAACGTCTTCGATGAGCAGGCCGCGCTGGACGTCGACGACCGCCTCATCGTCGGACGCGCCACCGCGCCGAACAACCCGAACTTCGGCAGGGCGACCCTGCTCTCGCAGCCAAGGTCATTCCTGGTCTCGGCGATCGTCAGGTATTAGTTGGATGTGACCGGGGGAGGGGCCAGCCCTCCCCCACACCCCTCAGAAGCGGACGTTCGTCCCGACCGAGAAGCCCTGGGTCTCGCCCGAGTTGCGGCCGTCCAGGGTGGTGAAGCCCAGGACGCTCAACCCCCAGCGGTCGCCCAGCCGCGCGTAGAGCTTGGCACCGACGCGGCTGTACTCGTCCTTGTTGCTCGGGAACGTGAAGCCCGGATCTCCGATGTCCGTCCCGCCGTCGGCGGTGAGCTGCGAGTAGAAGCCGGACCAGGTCAGGACCCCGGTGGTGAACCCCAGCTCCGTATACAGAGGGAAGCCATCGGGGGCATCGTCTCCCCGGAGGTCGTAGCCCACCTGCTGAGAGAAGTAGAACGCCTCACCGTGGAACAGGTACACCAGGCGCAGGAGCGCGTCCGTGGTGCCGTCGCCCAGGTCCACCGGCAGGTTCGCCTCATAGTCCGAGATCGGGGTCCGCACCCCGGCTGCGCCCACGAGGTTGTGCGGGCCGGACGAGAAGAAGCGGTACTTGAGAAGGGCCGAAAGATCCTGGGCTCCGCTGTCCTCGAATCCGCCCAGGCCGTCGGAATCCGCGTCCACGTAGGCCGCGTTCCCGACCAGGGCCAGGTCGTCGGTGAAGCCCCACTGGAACCAGACCGACAGGCTGGTGATGTCCACCTCTCCCACCCCGGGGTCGGCGACCTTGGTCTCGCCGACCCAGAACTCGTCGTAGCCCTCCGAGCTGAAGGAGAAAGCCAGATCCCCTCCACCCTGGGCAGGCAGGAAGCCGTTGATGTCGAGGGCACCCGTGGATGACGGCAGGAAGCCGGCCAGGGCCAACACACACAGGACTGCGAACGATGCCGCTCTTGACCTCATCATGTCTCCACCTCCGCTCAATGAATAACGACTTCGTTTACCTGCACAAGTATACGATGATCGATGGCGTCCGGTTTCCCTCCAGGCCGGTATAGGATTCCCGCGGAGAGAGAACCGAATGAAGACACTCAGAAGCTATGTGAATGGACGCTGGCACGAGGCCACCTCGGGCTTTGCGACGCTGGTGAACCCGTCGACCGAGGAAGAGATCGCCCGCGCCTCCAGCCAGGGGATCGACTTCGGCGAAGTGCTGGCTTACGCCCGGGAGAAAGGCGGACCCGCGTTACGGGGGATGACCTTCGCCCAGCGCTCCGGCCTCCTCAAGGAGATGTCGCGGGTCCTGCGCGACCACCGCGACGAGCTCCTCGACCTCTCGCGGCAGAACAACGGCACGACCGCCCCGGACGGCTCCTTCGATCTCGACGGAGCCACCGGCACCCTGGCCTTCTACTCGGCCGTGGGCAAGCGCCTCGGCGACCGCACCTTCCTGACCGAGGGCGAAGGCGTGCAGCTCGCCAAGACCGAGGCGTTCTGGGGGCAGCACATCCTGGTGCCCCGGCAGGGGGTGGCGGTCCACATCAACGCCTTCAACTTCCCGGCCTGGGGCTTCGCCGAGAAGGCGGCCTGCGCCCTGCTCGCCGGCATGCCGGTGATCACCAAGCCGGCCACCTCCACCGCGCTCACCACCGAGCGCTGCATCGAGCTGATCGTCGACGCGGGCATCCTTCCGGAAGGCGCGCTCCAGCTCATCGTGGGCAGCACGGGCGATCTCCTCGACCGCCTCGGACCGCAGGACGTCCTCGCCTTCACCGGCTCGGCGGACACGGCCAAGATGCTCCGCTCCAAGGACAACCTCCTCGCCTCCTGCACCCGGGTCAACGTCGAGGCCGACAGCCTCAACGCCGCGGTCCTGGGTTCGGACGTCGCCGCCGGCTCCCCCACCTTCGACCTCTTCATCAAGGAAGTGACCCGGGAGATGACGCAGAAGGCCGGCCAGAAGTGCACGGCCGTGCGCCGCATCCTGGTCCCCCAGGACCGGATGGACGAGGTCCAGGGCGCACTCATCGCCCGGCTGGAGAAGGTCGTGACCGGCAACCCCGAGGACCCCTCGGTGCGGATGGGGCCGCTCGCCACCGCGAACCAGCTCGAAGACGCGCTCCGCGGCCTCATCGAGTTGGAGCAGGGAGCGCGGATCGTCCACGGCGGAGCGAAGCGGGCCGACGGCGTGGGCGCACCCGAGGGCAAGGGCTACTTCCTGCCTCCGACCCTGCTGCGGAGCGACGACGCCCGGAGCGCCGGTCCTGTCCACGAGCGGGAGGTCTTCGGCCCCGTGGCCACGCTCCTTCCCTACGATGCGACTGCGGGCACCGCCTCGGACGCCGCGGAGATCATGGCCATGGGCGGTGGCACGCTGGTGACCTCGCTCTACAGCGACGACGCCGGCTGGATCGGAGACTTCCTGGCCCGGGGAGCCAACGCCACCGGCCGGGTCTACGTCGGCTCGCAGGCGAGCGCGGGAGAGACCCCCGGCTCGGGAGCCGCCCTGCCCCAGACCCTCCACGGCGGCCCCGGCCGAGCAGGCGGAGGCGAGGAGCTCGGAGGTCTCGTCGGAGTGAGGCTCTACCTGCAGCGCGTGGCGATCCAGGGCAGCCGCGCCCTCGTGGACGAGCTGGCGGGGGTCGCCTCATGAGCGATCAGGTCCTGCGCGATCACTTGGTGAAGCTGCTGCGCGGCGGCAGCGCCCATCTCGGGCTCGACGAGGCGATCCAAGGGCTGCCGGCGGATCTCCGGGGTGCCCGGGTCCAGGAGCTGCCCCACACCGCCTGGCAGCTCGTGGAGCACCTGCGCATCGCCCAGTGGGACATCCTGGAGTTCAGCCGCAACCCCGGCTACGTCACCCCGAAGTGGCCCGATGATTACTGGCCGGAGACCGCCGCCCCGCCCGACGACTCCGCCTGGGACCGAAGCGTCGAGCAACTCCGCCAGGATCTGCAGGCCATGCAGGACCTCGTGGCCGACTCGAAGACCGACCTCTACGCGAAGATCCCCTGGGGGGACGGGCAGACGATCCTCCGCGAGGCGCTGCTGGTCGCGGACCACAACGCCTATCACGTCGGGCAAATCGTGACGCTGCGGCAGGCGCTCGGGGCATGGCAGCCTCCGGCGCTGCCGTAGGTCCGCGCCGGTTGGATGGCTCCGTGGTACTCTAGTTGTTGCTACCGAGAGGAGTACCCATGCCTCTACGCAAGACCGCGATCGCAATACCCGATGACCTCCTGGCAGCCATCGATCGCGCAGCAGAATCGCGCGGTGAGTCGAGAAATCGATTCGTCACCCGTGTGCTCCAGGAGGCCGTTCATGCCCGCCGAGATGCCGAGGTCACGAAGCGTCTGAACGAGCTCTTCGCCGACCGCGACCTCCTCCAGGAGCAAGCTCAAACGGCAAGCGAGTTGGATGCGGTCGGAACCGATTGGAGTGACGAGCGCTGGTGATTCGCCAAGGCGAGGTGTACTGGTTGCACTTCGGCGACTCGAAAGGCTCGGAACCGGCAGGGCGCCGGCCAGCGCTGGTCGTGCAGCACGATCGGTTCAACCGAAGCGTGATCTCGACCACCGTCGTCGCAGTAGTGACGTCCAATCTTCGGCTGGCGGCCATGCCGGGGAATGTTCGCCTCCGGCGCGGCGAGGCCGGGCTCTTGCTCGCCAGCGTCGTCAATGTCTCTCAGCTTCGCACCATCGACCGAAGCTGGCTCGGTGAACGGGTTGGGATCCTCGGGCCTGCAAGGATGCGCGAAGTTCTCAGAGGACTTGCACTTCTCTTCGGAACCGACGAGGTGCCCAAAGTGGACATCTGAGTCCCCGGGGGGTGCCGAGGTTCCAGCATCCCGCCCGGGACTCTTTTCGTTATCCGCCGTGAAGCCGCTTGATGAGCTGTACCTGGCCCGCGTGGTAGATGGCGTGGCAGGTGATGCCCAGCACGAGATTGAAGCGCTCCGAGTCCGGTTGCACATTGGTAACGGCGGCGGCCAGCCTGCCCTGCTCCGCCTCCACCACGGCCTGAATCTCGGGCCAGGATAGGCCGGCTGGATCGAACCAGTCCTCGCCTTCGAGCACGAACGGCTCCGGGGTCGTGCCCGAGAGCTGGCCGCGCACGGAGCGAACGTAGAAAGCGTGGTGGAGCGCAATCTCCGCGATGTTGTGGCGCCCGGGGGCGGGCCGCCAGAAGGCGAGATCTGCCGGGACGTCGGCGAGCGCAGCCTTCAGATCGGAGCCGTGCCAAGCTCCCGGTCCGTATCCCTCATCGAGGACCCGCGACAGCAGGCGGCGGCACGCCGCCGGTCCGCCAGACCTCGGTCCGGTCGCCAATGGTCTCGACCAGCTCCGGCGAGAGGAAGAAGGACAGGCATTCGTCGCCATAGGCGTGGTCGTGCGTGCACACGTACTCTCGTCGCCGGGATGACCGATCAGGACCGACCCGGCCACCAGCTCGAACGACTTCCCCCGGGCGCGATAGCCGAAGCTGCCCTTGCGCACGTAGGAGACGGAGAAGTCCTCGTGCCGCTCGACGAACGGCTGGTCGGCCGGTCCGACCTCGCACCGGTTGTCGATCACCGAGAGCAATCCGCGCCGGAACAGGGTCGTGGATGCCATTGGTCAATCTTACCGCCCGAGCCCCGGGATCTCTTCCAGGTGTGGCAACGGCGAGTCGAGGACGTCCGAAAACAGGGTGAGCACGCGAAAGGTGAGACCCCAGATGGAGTGGCCGCGGAAGCGGATGGCTGGGTAGAGCAGGCTCTTGCCTTCGCGCTCCCATTCCAGGCTACCCGCGTTGGTCGCGTCCCAGAGATGGCCGAGGGGGATCCAGAACGCCTCAGCCACCTCGTGGTTGGGGACGAACGGGGCGCGCTCCTCCCCCAGGTAGTAGACGAAGGGGGAGAGGATCATCCGCCGATCGTCCGCTCCACCCAACCGCACCAGGACGTCGGAGAGGGAGCCGAGCCAGTGGGGATCTCCCACGGCCAGGCCGACCTCTTCCAGAGTCTCCCGCTCCGCGGCGGCGCGAGGGTGGGGATCGGTGGGGTCCCACCGGCCGCCGGGCAGGGCCATGTGACCCGACCAGGGGTCCAGCGGATGCTCGGCGCGGCGGATGAAGCAGAGGGAGAGGTCGTCCCCCTTTCCGGCCAGCACGAGCGCGACCGCGGCGGCGGTGTTCCCCGGCTCAGCGAGGACGAGGTGAGGCTGATGACGGGAGAGCGCCTCCCGGATCTGCTGGATCGTGAACGGCACAGGGTTCCTCCAGAGAGAAGAAGCGGCCTTCCGGATCTTGAATTCCCCCTTGGCCCCACCGATCCGAGCCGCGACATGCCACAACGCGCGACCTGCAGCCCACCATGGCGCCGCGACTTGCAACAGTTGGCGGCTCCCGACTGTTATCTCGCGTCACCGCGCGTGCACGGCGCCGCTAAAACCACCTTCAACGCCGCCGCCATCCTTTTCCGCGGAGCGCCCGAAAGCTGCGTAACCGAACAGCTTACAAATTCCCGGCAAAACTTGCGCACTGCGCCGCTAATCCCAATCTGATCGCCGCGTCTCCACCCACTGTCGCGGCACGATTACCTCGCTGCGCCGCGAATTGCGGGCCGGAGATCCTCGCCTACGACTCGGGGGCCGCGTATTGTTGGATTGTCGCGACTCCCTAACGGAAGGGGATCATCCCCATCCAGACGGGAACGGCTCCCGACAGGATGACGGCGACTCTTTGGAGGGTTGATGCCGCGAATCATGGGCAAGTCGCGAACGCACCCGTGTCCTGGATCGGCTGGAAGGCCGTGCCCTGGGGGTTGGTGTACTGCTTCACGGCTCCACGCAGGGTGTCGGTCACCGTGATCCGGACGCGGACGTCCGTCAGCCCTCCGGCGAAGACCCAGTAGCGGTTGTTGGTGCCGCAGCCGTTCAGGATCTTGACGACCAGCTCCACGTTGGCGCTGTCGAAGAACCAGAACCAGCCCGTGTCCGGAGTCATGGTCATGGCGCGCCCCGAGCCGGTCTCGTCGTTTGGCCGGGTCCACTGCACATCCACCTGGAAGCGCGAGTCGTTCAGGCAGAGGCGAGTGTTGCCCGGCGCGCAGGAGGCAGCCGTCGAAGGCTTCCAGCCGAGCTGCACGACCTCGAAGTCGTCCGCGGTCAGGTTGGCGAAGGCGGGGTTCAGCACGTCGTTGTTCCAGCGGGCGTCGTGGGCGCCCGTGATGTACATGTCCGAGCCGTTGTCGGCGAGGATCAGGCCGTACGTCTTCATGGCCTGGAAGATCTTCCGCACCTCGGGAGGATGGCCGGAGATGTTCTTGCCCGCCTTGAGCCGCAGGCGGGTCCCCATGGGCGGCGCGCCCTGGGTGCTGCCCGCGGTATGGGAGGCCGGGTAGACATGGCCGTTGGTGCTCCGGACCGTGAAGCGGAAGGCATGGCGGATCGGGTCGGGGCCGAAAGCCTCGTCGTAGCGCACCAGGCCGGGGAGGATGGCGAGGCCCGCGGCATCGGCGCTGGTCCACCCCTCGGGCCGGCGGGCATTCGAGTCGAGCGGGAAGACCGCGCCCGAGCCCCCCTCCCAGCGGTTGGCCGAGGCATCCCAGAAGGTGTGGTAAAGCTCGAAGAGGAGCCGGCGGTCCCGGTCCACGATCAGCATGTGCCGGTCGCCCCCGGCGTCCACGTTGCCGGGATATCCTCCTTCGATATAGCCGGGCTGGGTCTTCGCCGCGTCGGGGATCGGATAGCCCGGAGGCCGGCCGGGAGCCCCGGCGTCGCTCTCGTCCCCGAACTCCACGAAGGTCACGGGCACGAGCGGCTGCGTCCCCGGCACGCTGAGGTAGATCACCCCGTAGGTCTCAGGGGGCGAGTCGGCGAAGGCGCCGAAGTCGGGATGCAGCCGAGTGCCCCGGCCGATGAAGTCGAGGAATTGACCGCTCTTCGGATCGACGGGCGCCGAGCTGACGTCCACGTTCCACCAGTTGTCCGAGGGGAACAGGGGCGGGAGCGGACCGCCCGGCTGAGCATGTGCGGCAGAGGCAAGAAAGAGGACGGCGGCTCCGGCGAGGAAGCTTCGAGCTTTCATATTCATAACGATCTATAAGCGTAGCACGATGGAGATCGGGCGCGTCCGAAACAGAGTGCGCGGAAGGTGAGTTCCCAAATGGAATGGCCCCGTAAGCGAATGGCCGAGTTGTCCTGGCGCCGCCACTCTATGCCCCGTTGCCGGGTCGCAGAGATGGCCGCGAGAAAGCCAAAACGCCTCGGCCACCTCATGATTAGGAATCAAACGGGGCGTGCCCCTCCCCAGTTACTCCTTTTACGCCCCATGGACCGGCTCCTTGGGAGCTGCTCAGCCAGCGCCGGGACGAACAAAGAAAACTGCTGCCGGATCAGTGCGCCGAGCCAGAAGCAAAGGCCGTCCTGAATCGTACATCCCGGAGAGTCCGATCTGGGCATTTGCTATCTCGAAAGCCGCTCGCACACTTTGGGCGTGAGCAACAGCATGATAAAAGGCTCGCGAGAATCGAAGTGCAGCCTCATCTTCAATGGAGTCCGACATCCCGATCACGCACTCAACGGACTCGGCAATGACGGCGGCTGCCTCCGCGGAATGGCATGCATTTAGGACGACGCAACGAAGCTTCCCTTTGGCAGTATGAAAGAGCCTCCCCAATGCGGGAAGGAAGCTTCGCTGCGCAGCATCCCGGTTTGGCGGGGCAACCATGGCGAGATCGCAGTTCATGTCGGCGGAATCCAGCACAAGCAGCCCGTCTGGCCGGCCATGGCCACTCAGGTGCAGGATATCCGGCTGGTGATGAAGCAGGCCGTCTTGCAACTCGTGAACGCTTACTGCCCAACTTTGTTCAAGCTTAAAGGGCTCATAGCCGGTAGCCGAACGCAACACCTCTCCGATGGCTCTAGCCTCCCGATCCAGCAGTAAACGATCGGTTCCCGGAGGATTGGCACCCAGAAAAAGGATCTTGGGCCCGCGGTGGCTCTCGGGCAATTCGGGAGTTGAGTGGGTTATGACCTGACTGACATTGCCGATCGAGACTCCGGACGATCCCGTGATCTGAAATTTATTCTCCATGTTCCAATCCCTCAAGATGCGTTAGGTACCGAATGCACACCCACTCCTTGACTCAGGTCGCCGATCTTGACTCCCTTAGAATTTACAATATTCAGGGTGTTTCCGACTCGATGGAAGTGCTGCACGATCTGAGCAGCAGCCTCGTCTGTGATCATTCCCTCCAGCTTCAGTATGCCAGCCATCTCCGAACCAAGAGCCTCGCTGCTCATGGCATAGAGCGTATGGAAGTCGATGCCGTCGAACGAGCTTGCCCTGAAATGGCTCAGGCTCGCGATAATGCTGTGCCTGTTCTGGAGCCAAGCCAGTCCCCAGAACCACATAGTGAACGGACCGCAGATTGCGTACTTGACTACGTCCCATTCAGAAAAAGTGCCGCGCCGGTAGGTGAAAGTATGAGCGGTAATCGTCTTGCCAAAGGGGGCAAAATGTACGAAGATGCTAAGCATGCTCCCGTACCTGGATTTTGCCAGAATACGCAGGAAAAATTTGGTTTCGTTTGTGCTGCGGTCGGTTATAGGAATGGTTCCTTTCACCTGCGCCAAGCCAGTTTGAAGATGTCCGTCGATGGCTGCGGCAAGCTGCTCGCGGAGAGAATCACAGAAGTTCTCCGTGTTTTTCGCATCCCAGAACTCTTTCACCGGAAGTGAAAAATAGACACGGTCCAGCTCTTCACCATAGCGATAGAATAGCCATTCGCCGCTGAAGTGATCCTCCCCCCCAGCCTCTCGCTCTCGGTCCTTCCCGTAGGCGAACATGCTTGCGCCGATGAGGACTGTGATTACCAGCGCAGCTCGCAGGCCAAAAATGGACAGAGCTACAAAGTAGAAGATCAGGATGAAAAACCATTTAAGGCGCGCAATGGCTCCAAGGAACGCGTTCATCAAGAGGGCCGCGTACTTCCCTTCGTCGAACATGACATGCCTCCTCTAATTCCTGCGTGCGTTCACTTCTCTGGCTTGATCTTCCACTGTCCGTCCAACTTCTCGAGCTTGAGCTGTTCCGTCTCCTCGCTCCCATCGCCGAACTTCAGGACCGCCGTGATCTTCGCGACCTCACCGACGACAGTCTCGTCCTTGAGCTCAATGCTGGAGATTCCACCCTTCTCTTTTATCTTCAGCCCTTGCTCTTGGAGTCCGGCTTTGATCTTCTCCTCACCAATGACACCCACGACCTCGGGAGAAATGAGCTCGATAGCTGCATTTGTATCTCCCTTCTCGACAGCTCGATAGAAGTTTTCGACCGCCGAGGAAGGCGTTCGGCCGGCGCAGGCGGCCAGCAGCGCAAAAGCCAGCATCAGACCAACGATAGTTCGTCTCACGGGATCTCCTCCTCTTTGTATTCCTTGATCAAGCGGAACTCAGGGCTCATCAAGAGCCGGCTAGGCAGAAGGTATCGCTCGTGGAAGCCTCCGATGAGATCGGCTCCCGCTTCCAGGTAGGCTCTCCAGACCAATTCGGTGCAGTACATGGCGTCAGGCGTGGACAGATCGAAGCCGGAGTCGAAAGGCGTCCGGGCCCTGGCGTATCTCAAAGCCGTTGCCGCGGCTCGGGTGCCGACCGCCGCATCCTTGGGTCGGTATAGGGCTGCTGCAGAAGCCAGCTCCGGTATCAGAAAAGATTCAAGAGGCTCCTCAATAACACCTCCGCTGTCCGTCCCTTCCGGCGGAATCGCATGGACGACCCTGATCTGATTCGCGATGGAGACAGCAATGGCGACATGGGAGAACTCGCTTTCCCCGTCGAGCGAAAGCACGGCCCGGCTGATCATGCTTCGGCCGCGACGAAAAACCAGATCGCCAGGGACGAGGGTCGAGGAATCCATGACGATCCGAGGATGGTGTCGCGCGGGTTCGGGAGCAGGAGAAACGAGAGAAAACTTCACCAGGAGGCCAGCAGTAAGTCCAGCCAGCGCGAGGCCTAGTGCCGCTCTCCCTCGCTCGGCGAATCCTGGGGCTTGCATGGCAGTATGGACCTCCAGTCTCATGTGGCCGCCTCACGTAAGACCCTGAGCCTTGAAGGATTGTTTAGGGGGGACGGCTCCCCGGCGCCCGCGTTGCCGGGGTATGCTTCGAGTGAAATACGATGGAAATCCGCGACTTTGCCCTGAGGGTGGTGCAGACGGAGGACCTGGACGAGAAGCTCGCTCCACCTCCTGAGGAGTTGACGGACGACGCTCCCGGGCCGGCGTACCGGGCCGAGTCTCCGGGCCGTCCGCCCTGGCTCCGCTTTTCCACGAGGATCGACGTGCCTCCTGCCGAGGGAATGCCCGACCCGGCGCAGCGGCCGAGAATCCTCCACGCTCTGGCCAATCACGAGCTCCAGGCGGCGGAGCTGTTCGCCTGGGCGCTCCTGGCCTTTCCCGACGCGCCTCCAGAATTCCGCCAGGGGCTCCTGAAGATCCTCCAGGACGAGCAGCGGCACACGCGCATGTACATCGCCCGGGTCGAGGCCACCGGCGTCCGTTTCGGAGACTGGCCCGTGAACGGCTACTTCTGGGGCAAGGTCCCGGAGATCACCTCTCCCCTGCGCTTCCTCTGCGCCATGTCGCTGACCTTCGAGAACGCGAACCTCGACCACACGGAGGAGTACGCGGAGGCGGCTCGGAGGGCAGGCGACCCGAAGACCGCGGCGGTGATCGAGCAGGTCCAGAGGGACGAGATCGAGCACGTCCGCTTCGGATGGGAGTGGCTGCACGTGCTGAAGCGGGAGGACGAGTCCGCCTGGGACGCCTTCCGCGCCAACCTCACCTGGCCGCTCCGTCCCGTGAAGGCCAGGGGGAAGACGTTCAACCGCGAGGGGAGGGAGGCGGCGGGGCTGGATGCGGAGTTCATTCGACGGTTGGAGGAGAGCGAGCCTTGAGGTCCATCCTCGCCAACCTCCTCTGCGAAGACGAGCTGGCAAGACGCACCCCATCCCGCGAAACCCTCCGGACCGTCTCGGGTCTCGCAACCCTCCTCCGCGTCTTCGCCCGCGAGGGCGACCGTCTCTGGACCCCGGCCCCCGTCGATCCCGGGCGCGTCCTCCCCGTCCCCGGCCTGCCCATGCCGATCCTGGAGAGCGATATCGGCGATACTATCGAGCCGTCGGACGCGCTGCTCGCCTGGTGCGAGACCCCCAAAGCCGCGGCTCTCCGGAAGCTGCCCCGCGAGCCCTCCTCCTCCCTCCCCCTCCACGAGTTGCTCTGGCACCTGCCAGTCCCTCAGCCTTCCGTGGTGGCGAAAGTCCACCATCGCGCCTTCCATCTCCAGGTCGCCGAGGAGCTGGACTGCGTTCTTCCCGGAGCCCGGATGGTCGAGTCCATGGCCGAGCTCGACCGCATCCTCGCTTCAGCTCCCGCCTCCTGGGTGGTGAAGGCGCCGTTCTCCGCTTCGGGACGGTCCCGCTATATAGAGAGGAAGGGGCCTCGTTTCCCTGACGAGAAAGCCCGCCGCACGGTGGAGCGGCTGTTCGAGCTCCACGGCCCTCTCCTCTTCGAGTCCTGGATGGACCGGACTGCCGACTTCGGCTGCTCAGCGCTCCTGACCGAATCCGGGCTGAAGGTGATTGGCTTCCATCGACAGATGGTGGACATCAAGGGGCAGTTCGCCGGGATCGAGCTGCCCGTGGAGGTGCCGGACTGGATGGAAACCGTGGAGGGAGTCGCCGGAGCGCTGCGGCGGGCCGGGTATGTGGGCCCGTTCGGGATCGACGCATGGACCCACAGAAAGGATGGCAAGCTGGTCCTCAATCCCTTGGGCGAGATCAACGCCCGGATGACGTTCGGGCTCGTGGCCTGGGCGCTGGCGGAACGGCTGGGGATCGAGCGGATGCGGCTGCGCTTTGGCCCGGAGGCACCTCCCGGAGCCATCCCCCTGCTTGAAGGCGGAGCCTGGATAGAAACCGCCTAGACCACTACCATCCGTCCCGCTGTCTTCGGGTTCCAGGGTTTCTTCCTCAACTCTTCCAAGGTGTGGCGGTAGCCGAGCTCCACCAGCTTGTCAAGCGGCTTGACGTCGAACATGTCGTAGCCTTCCACGGGGAGATCGAGGAAGAGATCCACCTCGCCCTTCTCCTGCCTGGCGTAGATGTCGCTCGCCAGCACCGCGGAGCGGAAGATGAGCTGCAGGATGTTCGGGAACGGCTTCGCCGCGCGACGCCAGCGGCTGAGGAGGAGCTCCAAGGGACCCGGCGCGTGACGGAAGCTCGGGTCGGCCTGCAGGTCGACTTTCGCGGAGACGTCCACGGCAATGATGGGGCCGCTGCCGAGGCGCCGCATGACGTCGATGGGCAGGTTGTTGAGCACGCCGCCGTCCACCAACAGGTCGCCGTTCTCCACGGCCGGCGCCACGATGCCGGGGAGGCGCATGCTCGCCCCCATCCAGCGCTCCAGGTCCCCCTCCCGGTGCACGAGCACCTCCGCGCGGGTCAGGTTGGTGGTCACGCAGAAGCAGCTCAGCCAGAGCTCTTCGAAGCGATCGTCCTTGAACATCATGTCGAGCATGCGCTCGGCCTTGCGCGAGGAGATCAGCGAGATCATCGGCAGGGTGTAGAGCTTGTGCGGCCGGTACTTGACCCAGCCCCAGCGGTTGAGCCGGACCATGTCCTTCCAGTCGTGCCCGCGGGCGTAGAGCCCCGCCATCACGGCCCCCATGCTGGAGCCGCCGACCCGGTCGATGGGCACGCCGGCCTCTTCCAGCGCGCGGATCACGCCGATGTGGGCAAAGCCGCGGGCTCCCCCTCCTCCCAGGACCAGCCCCACGGCCGAGCCATCGAGGAAGCGGGCCAGGCGGTCGAAGTCGCCCGGGAGCGGGAGACGGATGTGATGGTGGCCCACGAAGGGGCGCAGCTCCAGCCATCGCGCCGTGCCGCTCGGTCGCCGCCGGGGGTCGCCGTGGAGGAGGACGAGCTCCTCGCGGGGCCTCCCTTCGAAGCGTGCCAGCTCATCGCCGAGCGGGCCGAGGGAGGGCTCATCTCCGGACCCAGCCACGACGAGGATCCGGTCCGCCTGGCGCAGGCAGCGGCGGGTCCATTCCGTGGGCCGGGAGTCCGCCTCGTAGAGGAGAAAGGCATGGCTTGCCTCCTGCCCGTCGATCCAGGAGGTCATGTCGCTGTGCCCGTCGGGGCTGGAGGCGGCTCCCGCGCCGAAGCGCTCTTCCATCTCTCTCGCAGTCAGGTGGAGGGTGGGACCGAGCCTGGAGAGCGACGCACCGAGGCGGCGTGCGAAGTCGGACAGTGGGATGCCCTCGCGCGGGGCCGCGAGGGTCACGGCCACACAGCTCCGGGGCTTCTCGGCCTTCGTGGGGGAGAGCCAGGCGGCCAGGCGGCGGGTCAGGGCCAGGACGATCTTCGGATGGTCTTCGAGGAGCAGCTCGAGCCCGGACCGGGAGAGCCGGGCGAGGACCGCGTCGCGCAGGGCGCGCACCGTGGCCGAGCGCGGGTTTCCGGTCAAAGCCGCCACCTCGCCGAAGCTCTCTCCGCGGCCGACGTGGCTCAGCACGGCGTCCTGCCCCTCGAGCTCGCGGACGATCACGAGCCGGCCGCTCACGATCAGGTAGAGACCGTCCCCTTCGTCCCCCTGGCGGCAGGCGACGTGCCCGCCGGGGACGAACATCCATTCCAGATGGGGGACGATCTCGTCGAGCTGGGCCTCTCCGAGATCGCGGAAGAGGAGCACGGAGGCCAGGAAGGCCCTGGCTTCGGCCGGCGGGAGCGGCTGGATTGGAGGCAACTCACCCCCCCTTTTCCAGGATGTCCAGGATCTCCCGCCCATACTTCGACACGATCGTCGGCCCGACTCCCGAGACATTCAGCAGATCCACTTCGGTACTCGGACGGTCAGCGGCGAGAGCCGTCAGGGCGCGGTCGGTGAGGATGCGGAAGGCGGGCACGCGGCGCTTCTGGGCTTCGGCCCGGCGCCAGGCCTTGAGGGCCTGCACCAGACCCGGGAGCGGCTCGTCGCGGAAGGTATCCGCTCCGGGAAGGGCTTCCTGGATCTTGTCCCTGCGCGGGGAAGCGATGCCGCCCGGCGCCTTCGGTTTCCGCTCCCGCTTCCTCGGCTTCGCGGCGGGGAGCTCCTCCGGAAGCTGGACGAAGACGGCGAGGGCCGCGGGTTCGGGCGGGGTCCGGTAGCCTTCCGGGGTCAGGACGGCGCGCTGGAAGCGGATGGTCCGGCCGTCCTTCTCGAACTCGTCCTCGTTCAGGCGCACGAGGCCTGACCGGGATAGCCCTCCCAGCAGACGCTCGAAGCCCTTGCGGTCCAAGTTCTCGCGGTCCAAGCCGCCGGCAAGCCCGTCCAGCTCGCGGAAGAGCTGCCCGGTGCTCTGGCCGTCGCGCTGGCGCAGGGCGCGGAGGACCTCCGCGAGGACCTTCGCCTCCCCGGGGTTGGGCAGGCGGAAGCGGCGGACGAGGCAGGTTTCGGGATCGCAGACATCGCAGACTCCGCAAGGCTGGCCGGAGTCCTCCTGGTCGCCGAAGTGGCGCACGAGGTGGAGCATGCGGCAGCCGTGGGCCTCGGCGCAGCGCACCATCTGGTCGAGCTGGGCCAGCTTGTGGTCTCGCTGGGCGAGGTAGGGACGCTCCCAGACGTCCGCGCCGCGGCAGACGTTGCCGTCCGCGTCCACCAGCGCGCCGCCATGGATCCAGAGCTTCTCCAGGGCCTTCTCGAAGACCTCCTCGTCGATCTTGACCCGCTTCCGAATCTTGTCTCCGGACTGGGGCTCGGCGGTGAGCGTATTGAAGATCTGCCGGAGGACGCTCGGGTCCGGGTAGTCCCGGGAGTGGAAGAACTCGTGGCTCCGGCGGTCGGCCCAGGAGTAGAGGAGGAGGGCGCGGGAGGGCTTGCCGTCGCGGCCGGCACGGCCGATCTCCTGGTAGTAGCCCTCCAGGCTGCCGGGCAGGCCGGTGTGGATGACGGTACGGACGTCGGGCTTGTCGACCCCCATGCCGAAAGCGATGGTGGCGACGATGACGTCCAGCCGTCCGGAGAGGAAGCCGGTCTGGACGCGGTCGCGCTCGCCGCCCATCATGCCCGCGTGGTAGGCGGCGGCCGGGAAGTCCAGCCGGAGCGTGCTGCCCAGGCTCTCGGCCTCCTTGCGGGTCGGCGCGTAGACGATGGCGGGACGGCGCGCCGGGTCGGCGAGGATGCGGCGGACCGCTTCGCCGCGATCGGACGGGCGCATCTCGGCAACTTCGACGGCGATGTTGGTGCGCCGGAAGCCGTGGATGAAACGCCCCGATCCCTGGAGCCCGAGCTGGGCCGCGATGTCGTCCTGGACGAGCGGTGTGGCCGTGGCGGTGAGCCCGATGACGGGTGCTGGACGGAGCAGCGGAAGGCGCTGGCCGAGCATCCGGTACTCGGGTCGGAAGTCGTGCCCCCACTGCGAGATGCAATGGGCCTCGTCGACCGCGACGAGCACCGGCTTGCGCTTGGCGAGCATCTCCGGGAAACCGGGGATGGCCAGGCGCTCGGGAGCGATGAAGAGATAGTCGAGCCGTCCGGACAGGTAGTCGGCGCAGACCTGGCGCGAGGAGGCGCGGTCCCTTCCCGAGTGGATGCGCTCGGCCCGCAGCCCCAGCTCCCGCAGCTTGGCGACCTGGTCCTCCATGAGGGCGATGAGGGGAGAGACGACCAGGGTCGTGCCCCCCCGGGCGAGACCGGGGAGCTGGTAGCAGAGGGACTTGCCAGCGCCCGTGGGCATGACGAGGAGGAGGTCCTTGCCCTCGGTGACCGCCCGGCAGACGGCTTCCTGATAGGGGCGGAAGGAGGGGAGGCGGAAGGTGTCGTGGAGGAGGCTTTCGAGATCCCGGGTGGGGGCTCCCTCTCCCGCGGAGCGGGGGAGGGCAGGGGAGGGGGTCCTCAGGCCCTCACCCCCCGGCCGGTTGATCCCATTCCCCCTCTCCCCAACCCTCTCCCCCGTGCCGGGGGAGAGGGGGAGGCCCTCACCCCCCGGCCCCCTCTCCCACCTCCCCGTCCCCCTCCCTGGGAGAGGGGGAGACTTGTCTTGGGACCGGGCGGTGGATGTAGGGGAGGGGCTTGCCCCCTCCCGGGCGGGCGGAGGGTTCCGATGGCGAGGTCTATCGGCAATCGAAACGGGAGCTTCCCCCGCCCGGGAGGGGGCAAGCCCCTCCCCTACAGAAGAAAAGAAACGGTCAAGGGAGCCAGTCTCCCCCTCTCCCAGGGAGGGGGCCGGGGAGGTGGGAGAGGGGGTCGGGGGGTGAGGGCCCCCCACCACCGCCTTCACATACTCCTCGATCTCCCGCATGAAGCTCGTCAGCTCCCCCTCCCCCCGTTGAATCCGCTTGAGCCGGGCCTCCCACTGTCCGGTCATGGCGGGGCTCTTCACGTGCGGATGGACCACCTGGATCAGCCGGATCCCCTTGTCCGTGGCGACGAGCATCTTCCCCTGCCGCTCCACGTACTCCCGGCGGAGCAGGGTCTCGATGATCTCCGCTCGGGTAGCCGGCGTGCCGAGGCCGCTCTCCTTCATGGCGTCGGAGAGCTCCTTGTCGTCGAGCGTCTTGCCGGCCGTCTCCATGGCGGTGAGCAGCGTGGCCTCGGTGAAGCGCTTGGGCGGACGTGTCTGCTTGGCCACGGCCTTGGCGTCCAGGACCTCCTGCGGCTGACCTTTCGTCAGGGCGGGCAGATCCTGGGCCTCCTCCTCGACCGGCTCGTTCTTCTTCTCTTTCTTCAGGTCCTTCTTCAGGTCAATATCGAGCACCTTCCAGCCGGCCTTCTCTACCATGGTCCCGGTGCTGTGGTAGCGGTCGATCAGCGGGTCACCGATCCCGGAGCGGGGCGGGGTGCTGATGCCGGTGATCACGGTGGTGACCGACCAGACGTGGTCCTCGTGCCAGGCGGAGAGGAGACGGCGGCAGATCAGGTCGTAGATCCTCTGCTCGTCCGGAGTCAACGAGGCTCCCTCCGGCCGGGTCGTCGTGGGGATGATCGCGTGGTGATCGGTGACCTTGGCATCGTCCACGAAGCGGCGGCCGAGGGGGCGCCCTCCGGTGCCGGGGGCGAGCAGCTCGCGATACGGGTTCTGGATGACCTTGACGATTTCGCCCAGGGTCGTTGCCACGTCCTCGGAGAGATGGCGGCTGTCCGTGCGGGGATAACTGATGAGCTTTTTCTGCTCGTAGAGCGACTGCGCGAGACCGAGCGTCTTCTGGGCGCTGAAGCCGTAGAGGCGGTTGGCGTGGCGCTGCAGCTCGGTGAGATCGTAGAGGAGCGGTGGCGCCATCCGCTTCGTCTCGGAGCGGACGGACTCGACCTCAGCGCGTCCGGTCTTCGCCCTCTGGACGATGCGCGCCGCCTCTTCGAACTCCTTGCCGGGCTGGTCCTTGTCCGCCTTGAGGCGCTTGGCCTCGGACGTGGGTTCGTCTCCCCGGAACCATGTGCCGCGGTAGGCGATCCCCGGAGAGGGAGAGAAGGTGGCGACGACCTCCAGGTAGTCCTCGGGCACGAAGGCGCGGATGGCCAGCTCGCGCTCGACGACCATGGCGAGGGTCGGGGTCTGGACCCGGCCGATCGACAGGTTCTCGTCGAAGTCGAGGGTGTAGGCGCGGGAGAGATTCATGCCCACGAGCCAGTCGGCGCGGCTCCGTCCGCGGGCAGCGTCGGCCAGGGGATCGAATTCGCGGCCGTCGCGCAGTTTGGCAAAGCCCTTGCGGATGGCGTCGGGGGTGAGCGACGAGATCCAGAGGCGGGAGAACGGCTTGCGGCAGCCGGCGGCCTCGTAGATGTAGCGGAAGATGAGCTCCCCCTCGCGTCCGGCGTCCGTGGCGCAGACCACCCTATCGACCTTGGGGGAGCTCAGGATCTTCTTGACGACCTCGAACTGCTCGCGGGTCTCCTTGGAGACCACCAGGGGCCACTCGCCGGGGAGCATGGGGAGCTGATCGCGCCGCCACTTCTGCCAGTCCGGGCGGATCTCCCCGGGCTGGGCGAGGGCGACCAGGTGGCCAATGGCCCAGGTGACGGTGTACCCGTTGCCGTGGAGATAGCCGTTGCCCCGCTGGTCCGCGCCCAAGACCCTTGCCAGGTCCCGGGCGACGGACGGCTTTTCAGCGAGGACGGCGATGGTGTGGTCGGCGGACATCGGTTGGCGGTCGATTTTACCCGCAATCGACGCCCGCCGACAGTCAGAGTTTACCCGCGGGCGCTGCTCAACGGATGCACCGGATCACGGTCTTGGCAGGAAACTTCTTGTCCGTGACGCTCGTCGTGGCGTTGACGCCGTTGGTGCATCGGCCGGACAGGAAGACTCCCCCGTCCACCGTCGTCTCCGCCTCGAGATTGTCCTCGAAAGCGTCCTGCAGATCCTCGAGCGCCTCCTTCTTCTCTGCATCGCCTTGTGCCGTGACGAACGTCACGTTTGCGATGTCGAGACAGAGCTGCTTGATGAATTGAGCCGAGAAGCTTGGCAGGTTCACCAGCGGCTTCTGCAGGTTCTTGGTGGTCGAAGTCAAAAATTCGTTGAGACTGTGGTTGCCACCGGCAGCGTCCTTCACCGAGAGGCTCTGCAGTTGCACGCCGCAGCGCGCATCGACCTTCCACGAGAGCTTGGCCGCGTTCTCGGCACTTCCAGCCACCACCTTCCATACCTTCTTGGGATCGGGGTCGGGGTCATCTTCGAGAGCGACACTCACCGTGGTGAACACCGGATCCGGGGTGAGCGTGAACGATTCCTTCGCCTTGATGTTACCCGGGATCTGGGGCTGGGCGATGGCGGTGCCGGTGCAAAGCGTGATGGCGAGCAGGAACAGCGCGGCAGGGATACGAATGGATTTCATGATGCTTCCTTTCTTCTTCGGCCCGTTTCCGGGGGCCTTTCTGGTTACGCCCTCTTCGGGGCTCGGCGTGCAGAAACGCCCGCATCGAGGGTTTCCCTCACCAGAAAACCGAAAAAAGAAATCTTTTTATAATGTGTAACGAACCGCTCTGCTCTCGCGCCTCAAGTCAGTTTTGCGTGACGGTCTTCCCCGCCTTGGCTCCCGTGTGCGCACCCCCGTCGATGACCGGCAGGCCGTTGACCAGGACAAGGGAAAAGCCCGCCGCATAGGCATGGGGCTTCTCGAAGGTAGCGGCGTCACCGATCTTGAGAGGATCGAAAAGGACGAGATCCGCCGCGTACCCCTCTTTGATCAATCCGCGATTGGAAAGTTTGAAATGAGTGGCGGGAAGTCCGGTCATTTTGCGTATTGCCTCTTCGAGAGGGATTGCTTTCTTCTCGCGTACGTAGAGGCCGAGGACCCGCGCGTTGTTGCCGTAGGCACGCGGGTGGGTGGCGTCCTTTCCAAAGACGGGAAGGCTGCCATCTGAGGCAATAGCAACCTGCGGATGCTTGAGGATCGTAGCGATATCGTCCTCGGACATGAGGTGGTAGACCATGCCGGCGCCGCCGGCACGAAGCATGTCCCGCGCCGCTTCGAACTGAGCGTCGGCCGAGCTGCTTCCCTTGAGCCGCACTGCCACCTCTTTCATGGAGAGACCCTGAAGGGAGGGATCGGGAGGATAGGAGGCGACGACGGCGAAGGAGAGATCCTGGAACCCGCGGGCCGCGAGAAGCTCTCTCATCCCGTCCCGGACCTTGGCCCAGGTGGCGGGATCATCCAGCCGCTTGCGGACCTCTTCCTGTCCCCCTTCGAGCACCCAGTCTGGAAAACGGATCGAGAGGGTGGAGGCGGCCGCGGTGTAGGCGTACTGGTCCGCCCGGACATCCACGCCCCGTGCCCGGGCGGCGTCGAGGAGGGAGAGAGCCTTGGTGCTCATCCCCCAGTTGCGCGGGCTGTCGATCTTGAGATGCGAGATCTCGACCCGGCATCCGGCCGACTCCCCGACCGCAATGGTCTCGGCCACGGACTTCTCGATCTCCGTCCCCTCGTTCCGCATGTGGGATGCGTACAGCCCTCCCGCCGCGCAGGCCACCCGGGCAAGCTCCGTGATCTCGGCCGGATCGGCCCACGTCCCGGGGGTGTACTGGAGCCCGGTGGAGAAACCGACAGCGCCCTCCTTCATCCCCTGAGCGACAAGCGCCTTCATCCTGTCCATCTCGGCAGAAGTGGGAGCGCGGCGCTCCTCCCCCATCACCGCCTCCCGGACCGTGTTGTGCCCGATCAGCGTCGCGTAGTTGATCGAGGGACCGGCCTCGCGGACGGCGGACAGGGCCTTGCCGATGTCCAGCGCTGAGGATCCGCAGTTCCCCGCCACGATCGTGGTCACCCCCATGCGGAGGTAGTTCTCCGCCCGGGGCTTCTCCGCGAGGTCGTCCGTGTGGGTGTGGACGTCGATGAACCCGGGCGCGACGATCAGACCGGAGGCGTCGATCAACCGCTTTGCTTTGGCTTCGGGAAGGTCGCCAATCTTCGCGATCCTGCCGTCCTGGACGGCTACGTCGGCGCGCACTCCAGGGGCGCCGGAGCCGTCGATGACCGTGCCTCCGCGGATCAGGAGGTCGTATTGGGGACTCAGGAGCGAGAGGAGCAGGAGCGCGAAGACCATGAGGGCAACGATACACTTCCTTGAGGTTGGGAGCCCCTTTTCCGCGAGCCTCCCATGCTATCCTGTCGTCTTGGAGGACAACGGGGAAGAGCCCGCCTCTTGCCCTGTGCCGTGGATGCGTTATAGGATGCCCAAAGGAACGACTCCGCAAGGGAGCATGCCATGAGCCAGCCGATCCGGGCGCTCGCGCCACTGCCCTTCGAGCTCGTCTACGACGACGGGGAGCCCTTGGACAGCCCTTGGCACCGCGACCAGATCACCCTCGCCCTCGACCTGATCCCCCAAGCCATGGAGGAGCAGGGACGGACCGACTTCTACACCGGCGGCAACAACTTCGTCTACTACTCCGTCGAGCAGGCGCGGGAGGTGGCGCTGGAGGAGGAGGACCCAGGCCGGAAGAAAACGGCCTTCCGCGGTCCGGACATCTTCTGGGTGGGTGGGGTCGATCCCACGCGGGACCGCGAGGCCTGGATCGCCTGGGAGGAGGACGACCGGCTCCCGGACCTCATCATCGAGCTGCTCTCCCCCAAGACCGCCAAAAACGACCGCACGGTCAAGAAAGACCTCTACGCCCGGGTCTTCAGAACGTCGGAGTACTTCCTCTACGATCCCAAACACCGCAAGCTGGAGGGGTTCCGCCTGGCGGCACCGGGGACCTACCGGCCCCTGCTCCCGGACGCGGATGGCCGGTTCTGGAGCGAGCAGCTCGGCCTCTCCATCGGCCTCTGGCATGGCGTCTGGATGAGAAGCGAGGCGGATTGGATCCGTCTGTTCCGTCCCGACGGCAGCCTGGTGGCGACGAGAGTGGAAGCCGAGCGGGAGCAGAAACAGGCCGAGCGACGCCGGGCTGAGCGGGCTGAAGCCGAGCTGGCCCGTTTGCGCGCCCCGCTCGGAGAACGCGACTCAAGCTGAGCCTGTTCACCGGCGCTGATTGTCGAGGCGAGCGCGCATGACTTCCGCGAAGGGGATGCCTTTTGAAGCAGGCGCCGGGGGGTAGGGCGGCTCACTTTGCCAGGGAGAGGGGTGGGGCGTCCTCTCCCGCGGAGCGGGGGTAGAGGAGGGGGGTCTTCATCCCTTTCCGGGCTCCTCCGGCTCAGAAGGACCGGGAATAGGAGGATCGAGCTTGAGATTGAGCGCTTGGACAAGGTCCCATCGCCCGATCTCAGCCCATGCCCTCCCCGCCGCCCTGACGTGTTCAAACTGCTCATCTTTACTACGCAATACCCGCGCGAGCTGTTCGTGCAGTTTGCCGATCAGCTCAAGATTGGGGATGCGTTCAAAAAGAGCGAGAGATTTCTTGTAAAGACCAGCGGCCTCTGCACGCCTGGATTGCAGGGCAGCAATGTCGCCAAGCCTCCTGAAGCAATGGGCCTTTCCGATGACAGATGTGTCTTTGTCGTAGAGCCGGAGCGCTTCCTCGAGTTGGGTACGGGCTACGGAATAGTTCTTCTGAAGCAGAGCGATCTCACCAAGTTTCCGAATGCAATTCGCAACTCCTCGCAAAGCACCGAGACGTCGGTATAGCGGAGCTGCTTCCTCAAAGTGACAGGCGGCAGTTTCGTAGTCTGACTCAGTGAGAGCAATCTCACCCAGGTCCGTAATGCAGTTCGCCTCCCCCATCACCTCGCCGATACTACGATAGGCAGCCAGAGATTCCCCGAAGTACGCGCGAGCAGCGAAATGATCCGACCGGTTCAGGGCAATCACGCCCAGATTGCGTATGCAGTTGGCTGCTCCAAGGTCTCCACCGGCGGAGCAGCGGAAACGAGCCAATGCGTTCTCGAAGAGGGTCAGCGCCGTCTCACGGTCAGACCGATCGAGAGCGACCTCGCCGAGACCAAGCTCGCAATAAGCCTCTCCGAGAACATCCCCGACACTGCGGGCGAGAGGCAATGCCTTTTCGTATAGAGCTTGAGCCGATTTGGGATCAGACAGCCGAAACGCGACATCGCCGAGCTTGCGCGTGCAATACGCCTGCCCCTGAGCATCGTCGACCTCTTGGAAGAGGAGAAGCGCCTCCTCGAAGTGAGCACGCGCACTTTCGCGCTCTGAACGCGCCATTGCGACGTCACCTAGCCTGGAAAGTACACCGGCAATTCGGTTTGGATCCTTGATGCCTCTCGCCTTCTTCAACGCCTCGGAAAGAACCGTTTGGCAGGTTTCGATGGCGAAGGAGAACTGCGCAAGGGCTAAGGCAGCATCGATTCCCTTCACAGGGTCGGATCGATCGAGCGCCTCGATGACCATGGCTTCCAGGTTACCTGCCTCCGGTGCGAGTCTCCCTTTCGCCTCCCCGTTCTGGATGAGCGCCAGAAAGTAGTCAACGCACCTGTTTAGATCCTCGCCCTCAGGGGGATAATCTGATCGAGCGTACTCCCGAACTGGGGTGTACATTCTCGAGCGGGTTTCGCCGCGGATTGTGAGGCCGACTCCCCGGAGAGTTGCGGCTGCGGCCTCACCGGCCCTAGGCAAAAGAGCCTCGACATCTTCAGGTGCAATCCCATCTGGTAAACGGCCCAAGAGAGTCAGCAGACGCCGTGCATCGGCGGTCATTCGAAGGCACTTGATCGAGATCTCTAACGAAACCTCCAAGTCGATATCACGCTTACCTCCGCCGGAGCGCCGCAGCAGTTTCGTCTTCTCGTGTTGCCAGCGCTTCCAGAGAGCAGCTAGATCCGATTCTGGCTGGGCCTGGAAGGCCAGCAGTGTGATTGCCAACGGCAAGCGGTCCATTGCTCCTAGCAACAGGTCGAGGTTGGGGTCATCCCGGAATCGCGATCCGGCCACTCTAAGGAAGGCTTCACGAGCCGCAGATGGATCCAAAGGCTTAACTTCGATCGGCTCACGCCAGCACGGACCTGGAGGGTAGTGACCACCTCGAAGAGAGACGATAAGAGCCAGATGCTTTGAGGCAGCCAGATGTTCGAGGAGCTTCTCCGTAGGACCCTGGTCCCGTTCCCAAGGAGTTTCCAGGTTGTCCAGGACGAGGAAAGCTGGTTCACGTTCGAGCTCTCGAAACACTTGCGTCTCCAGTTCCAGACCGGGTTTCAAATGCAAAGCCTGGGCAATCTCGGCGAGGAGGCCTTCGCTGCTCATGGCACCTTCGCACCACGCAAAGAACTTTCGCTCTCCGAAGCGTTGGCGAACCCGGTCGTCATAAAATGCCGCGACGGTTATAGTTGTCTTCCCAATGCCGGCTGGACCGAGCACGGGAATAGGTGCAGGAAGCTGAGAGCATACAGCCGTCACGAGCAGGTGGAGCTCTGCGTCCCGGCCGGGACAGTAAGGGGGCGGCGGAAGGCGTGGCGATGCGGAGGTATGGGGCGAATTGGATAAGACACTGCTGCTCGACTCAGGAGCCAATCTCCGAAGGAACGGGGCTAGCTCGGAGTGAGTACCCCCATAGCAGATCACCCTGATTCGATCATTGGCTTGGTGTTGTTGCCGAACAGCGTTCTCTTCCTCTGCGCAGCACAGCCGAAAGTGGTGGCTTGTAGACTCGCCGAGGATCTCGCGCAACCACCCTAGAAATTGGTCGAAGTTTGGATCCGTCAGACCGTCACCACAGCCGATGAACAGGAGAGTCTTGGCCGTTCCTAAGGTGTGAAGCGCATTTTGGGCGTGTGAATCACTCCCGTGCCTCCCGTAGGAGGTGTAATCCAGAATGATCGACTCCGGCGTTCTCCAGTGTCCATGCAGGTGAAGAACAACTCTTCTTTCCCTTCCTTGGAGGAAGTCATCGACGCGCGCATGGTTAAGCCAGGTCACTGGCTCCAGACCCGTCACTGTCTCCAAGAGGTTGTCATAGTTGGTGGTCGTAAGCAGGATACCTAGATCTGCAAGCGCTCGGATGACCGAGGGATCAGAGGCTTGAAGCGAGCCCACAGTCTCTTTCAACCATCTCAGGAAGTTGCCTCCCTTGGGGGCTCCCAATATCTTCGAAATCTTGCCCGCTGCCGAGAGAAGCTCGACCATATTGCCTGACTTGATCTCTTCGCGAATACGCCCAGCCACTCCAGAATCGAGGCTGGGATCGGCGGCCCGACAGTGTTCCAATCCGCTTTCCAGGAATCCGGTCCAGGAGGCGAGGCGCTTGTCTTTCGAGGCTCCTACTGAAACGCCCGTTCCGACGACAGCCACCACACGGCCCTCGGCAATGTCGGTTTTGAGGCGCTCTAGGTCGGAGTTCATGGGAGGCAGACCTCTATAGATTCTATCTTTATATAAGAACTCACGCCGGAAGACCACCCCGGGATCCGCCACCCTTTCAGGGCTCCGGCTCAGTGCCTCTTGCCGAGTGCGATGCGGTACACTTTTCCTCAGATGCCGAGCATCTCCCGGGCTACCGGAAGGAAGCCGAAGAGAGGGCTTAGCGGAGATCCGAACGGCATGTACAAGACAACTCTTGAAGTCGAGCACCTGCCTGAGGGCCTGTACCTCGGCACAAGCCCGGACCTTCCCGGCCTCATCGTGCAGGGCGGCACCGTTCAGGAGGTCCTCAGCCTGGCCCCCGACGTGGCTCATGACCTGATCGCAGTGATCATCGAGACCAACCAGCAACTGCCTGGGCGTTTCCAAGAGGATTCTTGATGACGGCGATATCCGCAACGCCCCTCCTCTCCCGCATCCTCACCAGCTTGAGCCTCCGCGGTTACCACTACGAGCCGAGCTTCGGCCCGGGAGACGACGGCGGTGCCGAGCTGGTACGGCTGGCACGAGCCTTTGGAGAGGTCTTCGTGGCCGGGGGCATGGATCCCGACCTGCCAGTGCTCGTCACCGAACCGACGGCGGACGCTCCCCCCTGGAAGCCGTTCGACCACCCGGAGCGGATCGGCTGGCACAATGACTTCTCTACCCTCGCCGACCGCCCGGTCCTGAGCCTCGCCTGGATCGCCCGGGGTGATCCCACACCAGGTCTTGGAGACTGGCGGGCGGCCTCCTGCGCGGACGTCCTCGACGTCCTCTCGCGGGACTCGCGGGTGAGCCTGGAACGGCTTCGCCGGGAGCCGCTCCCCTTCGGTTATACGGATGGCGGGGAACCCTCCCTCCTCCCCGTGGTCCGGTCGACCCCCGGCGAGGCAGGCCGGGAGGAGCTGCGCTTCTATGGCCGGGCTCTGCGCGAGGGGGCGCTGGCGTGCTTCGGCTCGATCCCGGCCGAAACCGAGCGCCTCGTGATGACAGTCGAGCAAGCCGCGGATGCCGTCGGCGAGACTTTGGCCGCATCGACGGGTGCGCTCCTGGTCTGCCACAACGGGCTGTCACTGCACGACCGGACGGAACAGACCACCGAGGGCGGCCGGCCTTTTCGCAAGTCGGTCCTCTGCTTCGTCGAGAGGCTGCGCGGCCGAGGGCTATCGAGCGGGCCGGACGGCGAGCAGGAAGGGTGAGAGGGAGCGGGAGAACGGCTCGCGGCGCCAGTTGTCATAGATCCGGATCTCGTCGAAGCCGGCCTTCCTGGCGAGCTCGCCCAGCCGCAGGACATCGGCCGCTTCGAGCACGTGCTCTTCGAAAACCAGCTCGTTGAGGCTGCGGCAGGCATAGACGTATTGGGCTATCAGCCGGGGCTCTTCTCCGGGCTCGGGCGTGAAGCGGTAGAGGAAGCGGATGTCGTCCGGCTCACCGTCCGGACCCGGCTCGGAGTCCTCTTGCAATCGGCCGGTGGCATTCGCGGCATGGGCGGTCTGAAGGATCAGGAGCCCGCCGGGCCGGAGCGCACGGAAGAAGCGCGCCAGGATCTCCCCGGCCTCGGCGAGGGAGGCGCAGTAGTTGAACGACCAGCAGAGCGAGACGATCGCGTCCTGGGCTTCCCGCTCGTCCAGGTCCTGCATGCGGCCGAGCCGGACCACCTCGGGGCCGAGACGCTCCTGTGCGAACGCGACCATTTCCGGAGCAGCGTCGAGGCCGAGCGCGTCCAGACCGGCGGCGCGCGCGCGTTCGAGGAAGACTCCGGTCCCGCAGCCGACATCCAACACCCGGGCAGGAGACGGCAGCCGGCTCAGCTCCTCCAGCACGAACCGGTGGTCGTGCTGATAGTGGTGCGGCGGCGTGTGCAGGTCGTACCGCGCGGCGGCCTCTCGGAAGAGCCGATGCTCCATGGCAATCAGCGGACGATCCCCAGGGAGGTGAAGGAGCGGAGGACCTGCTCGTAGACGGCCCGGCCGAGCACCGGATCGCCGATCGGCTCACGGAGCCTCGCCTCAGACTTCCGGGCTAGCGGCTCGAGGCAATGGAGCACCCGGGCGAGGGTCCTCCGCTCGCGCTCGGTCTGGCAGGAAGACTGGCGAAACGCCTTCTGGATCTCGCCCGCGGTCCCGCGCAGGACCCAGTCGTGGAGCGAGCGCCCAGCCCGCTCGACGACCCGGCTGTGGAAAGCAAGGCCGGTACCCTGGCAGACGAAGCAGGTTCGCTGGTGGAGCGACTTCCGGACTGTCTCGGCCCAGTCTGCGTCACGGCTGCGGTCGAGCTGCTCCAGGACGTGACGGACGAGACCGTCCCACCGCAGCCAGGAGGAGACCTCCTGCGGGTCGGAATTGCGGTCCTTGAGAAAGCTTCCCGGCCCCGGCCGATGCCAATAGCCGTGGAGAAAGAGGTCCTTCTCCTCCCGGCCCAGCCGATCCAAGTGCTTCCGTACGTCCCAGAGCCCTTCCTCCGCCAGGCGGCGGAAGAAAGGAAGCATTATGCTGCGCCGCACGCCTTTCAGGATGGCGAGCGCCTCGCGTGTGAAGAAGGTCTCCGATTCCGGGCTGGCGGGACGGACGAGGAGGTCCGGGTCGAGAGCGGGAAGGGTGCCTTTCCCCCTGCAAGCCGGGCAGGTGCCTGACACGTGAGAGCGCGAAAGACCGGCCGAGGTCAGGGCCAGGGGAGCGACGATCCCTTGCGCGAGGTCCAGGCAGCGGGTCCGCGCCAACCCCAGGACACGGCCTTTCGGATCGCGGAGCTCCACGTACCCCCCTCCCAGGCTGAGCGCATCCGCGAGGGCCCGCCTGCGAGCGTCCGGAGTCGTGGGCTCCGGCTGGACGCTCACCCGAGCGCGCAGGTCCACCGGTTCGGTCTTCTCGAGATGAGTGGCGGGCACGAGGCGCAGGGACTTCATTCGAGCAATCGCGCTCTTCAGGGCCGACGCCGGAATCCGCGGACCCCAGACCTGGAGCTCAGGAAGAAGCGGCTGGACCACCAGGTGGCCATCCGGTGTCTTGCCCCAGATCGTGGCGAGCCGTTCAAGATCGGGGGGAGGGAGCGAGGCGGCGAGGAAGAGACGGCCCAGCTCGAGGTCGATGTCCCCGATCTCGTGCGGACGCCGGGTCGCGAGGAGGCCTTCGTCGATCTCGACCGCCAGTGTGAGATCCCGGTCATCGTCAGAGGCAGACTCCGGAATCGCGACCTCGTGCCCGAGCAGCCGTTGGAGTGAGGCGCGGGCCGCCCGGGCGCTCGCCGGATCCACTTCGTCCGGATGTGGTTGACCTGCGGCTCCAGCCCGGGGTGACGAGGGAAGGCCTTTCCACGAAGCAGGCTCTCGGAGCGCCTTTCCTGTAGGTGTTCCGAGGCGAGTGATCGCTTCGGGAGGCCCTTGGCCGACGATCTTTCCGCCAGCGGGGCCGCCACCCGGGCCGAAGTCGATGATCCAGTCGCTGATCCGCATCAGGTCCAGGTTGTGCTCGATCAAAACGACGGTGTTTTCTCCCTGACCGACGATGCGGTCGAGGACCACCAGCAGGCGCTCCACGTCGCGGGGATGAAGGCCGGCCGAGGGCTCGTCGAGGATCAGGAGCAGCCCCTTCGTGCCCCGCTTCCACAGGCGGTGCGCGATGCGGAGGCGCTGGACCTCGCCGCCGCTGAGCCGGTCCACCCGGCGGCCGAGCGTGACGTACCCCAGGTCCAGATCGACGAGCAGACCCCAGAGAGCGGAAAATCCCTCCGGGAGGGGCAGGTCCCGGGATGCCAGTTCCTCGACGGGCAGGTCGAGGAGCTCGGCGACGTTGAAGCCGGCCAGACGGACGGCGAGGGCCTCTTCGCCGAACCGCCGTCCGCCGCAACGCGGGCAGGGGACCCAGCCTCCCGGCTCCTCGCGCTCTCCCAGTCCCAGGCAGTCGGGGCAGCGGCCCCGGCCCGCGTTCAGACCGAAATCGGTCGCCGCGAGGCGGAGCCGGCGGGCTTCCGGAGCCGCCGCGAAAGTCTTGCGCAGCCCTTCGGCAATCCCGAGATACGTGGCCACGAGGCTGCGCCGGTTGGCTTCCGGATTGCGCTGGTCGAGGGCGAGCACTTCCGCGATCCGGCCGGCGCCTGTCAGCTTCTTCCATGATCCCTGCTGGCGCAGGGAGAACCCCTCCACATCCACCTTGCCGCCCAGCTCGGCCAGGAGTGCCGGCACCAGAATGCCGCGCACGAAGTTGGACTTGCCTGACCCCGAGACGCCGGTGAGGCAGACGAGCCGTCCGAGTGGGATGCGGCCATCGATGTCCCGCAGAGTGTGAAGGTTGGCGCCGCGGACCTCCAGGAAGGGATCGTTGTCACGGACCGGGAGCTGCCGGCGATCGAGGCGCGCTTCGGCCCCGGCCTTCAGGACCTCGGCCGGAGGTCCGCACCGGACGATCCGGCCGCCGCGCTCGCCAGCTCCGGGACCGAGCTCGACGACATGGTCCACCCCGCGCGCGATGGACAGCCGATGATCATTCAGGACCACCGTGTGGGACCGCGTCAGCCTGCGGAGGCTCTCGACGAGTCCGGCGATGTCCTGCTCGTGGAGACCTCGGGCTGGCTCATCGAGCAGGAGGCCAAGGCCCTGGCCCCGGACTGCGAGCAGGCCGGCCAAGCGGACCCGCCGTGACTCTCCTTCGCTCACGGTGAGCATGCCGCGGTCTCCGGAGAGATGGCCGAGCCCGACCGCTGCGAAAGATTTTGCCTGGTGGTGGAGCAGCGAGATCATCGTCGAGGCGCTTTTCGGGGCCGATCGGGCGAAGGGTCCGCCCGGCTCCATCAGGAGGGTGAGCTCGCTGAAGGAGGTGGCGAGGAGGTCGGCGATCCCGAAGTCTCCGACCCGCAGCGCGCGGGCCTGAGGCGACCAGCGCGTGCCCCCGCAGGACGGGCAGGGTCCCTGGCGGACCAGGTGGCCGAGGCGCGCTCCGGCGCTCGATCCTGCGCTGTACCGCCGCAGGATCGCGGGCACGAAGCCCTCGAACGGCCGCGGCGCGCTGAGCCGCCGGCCCGTGCGGCGGTCGCGGTCCTCGATGCCCTGGCCACCGGAGCCCTGGAGCACGAGCTTGCGGGCCTTCTCGGTCAGCCGTTTCCAGGGCACGCCGGGGTCGAAACCCTGGAGCCCGCGCAGGCCTTCGACCGTCTCGTGCTGGATGTTGACGTGCTTGTAGTTCTTCTCGGTCCACAGGCTCAAGGCCCCCTCGTGCAGGCTGCGATCGGGCCGGGTGACCAGCGCCTCTTCCGGAACGGTCAGGGCCTGCCCGGTTCCCAGGCATTCGCGGCAGGCGCCGCTGCGCTCGCTGCCGGGCATGTTGAACGAGAGCAGGGGCGCGCTCGGTGGGAAGAACGGAGCAGCGGCCGCAGGGTGGACGTGATGCAGGTCGCTGTCCAGGCAGAGGCCTCGGGGACCCTGGAGCACCTCGGGACCGCCGCCGTGGAGCTCGACGACGACCGTGCCGCGGCCGGCTTCGAAAGCCTTTTCCAGGAGAGATTCCAAGCTGCCGCTCTTGCGGGAAGGAAGTGTCTCGGTGCCGACTTCCACCTCCAGGATGTGCCGCACGTGGGCTGGAAGGGGCTTGAAACCGGCAAGCCGAACCGGCCTGCCCTTCTCCCAGACCGCGGGAGGATCTGTCTCGCTACGGAGGACCGCGGTTTCGAATCCCAGGCGGCTGAGGCGGCGGGCGGCCTCGGCCCCGTCGCTCGCCACGAAGCGGAGCGGTACCGCCGAGGCCGTCAGGCGTCCGCGATGGTGGCGTCTCAACCAGGCTGCGTAGGTTTCCGGCGAAGGAGGAGGCACGGGCTCACCCGGGGGATCTGCCCAGGGAACCGAGTGCTTCAGGAAAAGCCGGCGAAGGGTCCCGAGCAGGCCCGAACAGGTGGCGACCGTGGTCCTCTGCGAAGCGCGGAATCCCCCCTGGGCAAAGTGGATGCACGGCGGGAGAGCGCCGAGGAAGGCGGGGACCTCCTTTTCTTCCAAGTGGTCCTGTGCCACGCCCAGGAAGCGCTTCAGGCGCGCGTTGGCCTCGGTTGCCAGCGTGTCCGCCAGGAGCGAGCTCTTGCCCGAGCCCGAGGGCCCGACGAGCATCGTGGCGGCGCCCCGGGGGATCTCGATGTCGACGCTCTTCAGGTTGTTGGCGCTGGCGCCGACGATCTCGATGGAGGCTGTGCGGGACGGCCCCCCTCGGCTCATTGCGGCTCGCTCATCTTGTGGAGCACGTGGATGGCTCGCGAGCGGAACTCCAGGGGGAAGTCGATGAAGGCCACCGAGCATTCCCCACGGTAGTGGAGGGCGCGGTGATTGGAAACGAAGAGGATGTCCCCGGCGTTAAGCTCGAACGGCGCGGAGACAGCCAGGGCAGCCGCGTGGATGGCCGCGAGATGCTCCTCGATCTCCGGGACCTGGATCTCGAAACGCCGGGTGGCTGCCCGAATGGTCTCCGGATGGAAGCGGATGCGATCGTCTTGGACGATCGGGGCGGTCCAGGCGTCCTGGGAGCGGTCGTTGACCATGGTCACCGGAGTCTCGCACAGGAACCGGAGGACGTCCTCGCTTCCGTTCGCCTCGAGGTATGCCAGCAGGTCCGCGGCACGGGCGACCCGGTTGACGCCGTAGCGGGGCGCTCCAGGATCCGGGGTCAGGCACTGGATGGCCGTGACCGCCGGAGGCTCCGGGTCGGTGTTGATATCGGTGTGAAAGTCACCTTCCCGCGTCGTGTGGGAGAGGTCGGTCGTCCAGGGAGACATACGGAAAGTCTTGACGATCCTGCCGTTGCGATAGGTCTTGAAGGGGCCGGCAAGACAGAGCGAAGCCAGGAGGAGAGAGGCGCCTTCCGCAAGAGCTGGCAGGCCACGGACGATGACGTGGTCCCGCTCCCTCCAGAGTTGGAGGACGGTCTGACAGAAGGTCTCCCAGGCATCACTTGCGAAGAAGGGGACCGCGACGGAAGTCGTCTCGCAGGCCTCGCGTTCCAGCTCCGGCAAGCCTTGTGGGCCATCACAGACTGACCGGATGGCGTCGGAAAGCTCGGAGTTGGCGGTGATCTCTGGGAGAGGGCGATCCATGTCTCAGGTCTCGGACGAGCTGCGCCGTATAAGTCGGAAAAGGAGCTTGTGCCGGAACTGGTGATCGAACATCTCGGCGACGCTCGGGTACTGGAACTCAGCCGTCAACGGATCGTAGATGACCCAGCCGTCACGCCGCAGGGGCCGGACGGAAGTGTGAAACCCGGCGGCCGATGCCGCGCCGAGGACGTCCATCGGGAAATGGTCGAGCACCTCGTGCCCGAGCCGGGACACCTGCGGCTTCCAGCGCTGCCACATGGGGTTTTCCTGGTGGCAGCCCAGAACGACGAAGGCCCATGCGCCGGGCCGGACCACCCGCGCGAGCGAGCCCATGAAGGCTTCCAGATCGCCGACAAGGTGGAGCACCTCGTGGCAGGTGGCGAGGTCGACGCTGGCGCTGGGGATGCCCGGCCACCTGGAAGAGTCCTGGATCTGGACCGAGGGAGCGCTTCCCTTCAAGCGGAAAGCCGCCTGCTCGCGGGCGCTCGCCAGCGGCTCCAACCCGAGCAGGCGCTCAGGCTGGAAGTGCCGGGCGAGGAGCTCGAGCAATCCCCCGCGGTGACAGCCGATATCGAGGATGCACCGCACCTCGGGAGGCGGCACCTCGGCGCGGATATGGCCCAGCAGAGAGCGCCAGAACTCCTGGTTCCAGCGCTCCAGTTGCTCGTCCTGCCTGGTAGAGCCGAAGAACGCGTCGTTCACGGGCCGGCGACCCGCCTCAGGGACATCTCTGGGGCGAGCAGCCGCGGGCCTCCGCTTCTCCGGAGCATGGGTCGATGCCGAAGTGGCGGATGAAGAGGGTACGGCTCTCGGCGAACGCCGATTCCAGGGCCTGCCGGTCCTCGGGGCCGCGCATGCCGAAGTAGGGAAAGTGGTGGAGGAACCGGCCAAAGAGCCTGTCGCAGTCCGCGGCATAGGCACGGGTGTCGAGGATGTGCGCGTGCCAGAAGTCGTCGATCGGTCCGGTCGGGCAGATCTTCGTGTCCGGGTAGACCATGTTCAGTGCCAGGAACTTCCGGTAGAGGTCCTCGACCTCATCCTGATACTCGCGCGTCCACCCATCTTCCTCACCGAGCTTGTGCTTGAGCATCGTAAAGTCCAGAGATCCTACCTTGGCCAAGGCCTGCTCGATGGCCTCGTTCGTCTCGGTCAGGCTTTGGCAAACTTCCCATCCCAGGGGCTGTTGAGTCTGATTTGGCAGTGCCACTATGTTCTCCTGTTCTCCTTTGAACGCCGGTTATTATAGCTGAGCCACCGGTACCTTCGCTGCTGGGAGGACCTCCTCCAGCTCCCCCGACTGGATGTGCCACAAATCCGCGTACGTCCCCCCGCGGACCAGGAGGTCGTCGTGGTGGCCCTCCTCGGCGACCTTGCCATCGCGGAGGACGAGGATGCGGTCGGCGTGGCGGATCGTGGAGAGGCGGTGGGCGATGACCAGGGCGGTGCGGCCGGCCGTGATCGTCCTCAGGCTCTGCTGGATGGCGCGCTCGGTCTCCGTGTCCACCGAGCTGGTGGCCTCGTCGAGGATCAGGATGGGCGCGTCCTTGAGGATGGCCCTCGCGATCGAGAGGCGCTGGCGCTGTCCGCCGGAGAGCTTGACTCCGCGCTCCCCCACCAGCGTGTCATACCCCTGCGGGAGGGAAGCCACGAAGTCGTGGAGCTGGGCGAGCTGCGCGGCCCGGACGACCTCTTCGAGCGGCGCGTCCGGAGTCACGTAGGCGATGTTCTCGCGGATCGTGCCGTGGAAGAGGTAGACGTCCTGGCTCACCAGGGCGATGTTGCGCCGCAGGTCGGAGAGGGCGAGGTCGCGCACGTCGTGGCCGTCGAGGCGCACGGCTCCTCCCGTCACGTCGTAGAAGCGCAGGAGGAGCTTGATGATCGTCGACTTGCCCGCCCCCGTGGGACCGGCGACCCCGAGCGTTTCTCCCGGTGCGATGCGGAAGCTCAGGCCATCCACGACCGGCACATCCCCCTGGCGGCTGGGGTAGCGGAACTCGACCCGGTCGAAAACGACTTCGCCGCGGGCCCGGGGCAGACGCTCGGGGCTCTCGCGCTCCACGATCGTCGGCGGCGTGTCGAGCAACCCAAAGATCCGGCGGGCGCTCGCCTTGGCGCGCCCGTACTCGTCGAGCGTGGTACCCAGGCGGGTGAGCGGCCAGAGCAGCCGCTCGGTCATCATGGCGAAGAGGACGAGCTCGCCCACGGTGAGGATCCGTCCCTGGAGCACCCAGTAGCTACCCACCAGGAGCACTCCGGCAAAGCCCATGACGATGACCATGCGGATGAGCGGAACGTAAACCGAGGAGAGCCGGATCGCCGAGAAGCTGGCCTGCCGGTACTCCTGGGAGACCCGGCGGACGCGCTCGGTCTCGAAGGGCTCGGCCGTGAAGCTCTTGATCACCTGGATACCCGCGATGTTGTTCTCCAGCCGGCTCGCCAGGCCGCCCACCCCTTCGCGGATGCGGCTGTAGCGCGGCGCGATCCGGCGCTGGTAGTAGACGCTCCCCCAGAGGATGAGCGGGATCGGCGCCATGCCCACCAGCGACAGCTCCCAGGAGGTGGAGAACATGATGATGCCCGCGAAGATGAAGAGCACCACGATCTGGAGCAGCTCGTTGAAGCCGGTGTTGAGGAACCGCTCGAGCTGGTTCACGTCGTCGTTGAGCATGGAGAGGATCTCGCCCAGCCGGTGCTCCTCGAAGAAGGCGACCTCCCGCGACTGGATGCGGTTGTAGGCGTCCATCCGCAGGTCGTGCTGGACGAGCTGGGCCAGGCTCATGAATCCCAACTGGTAGAGCCACTGGAAGAAGCTTTCGAAGAAGAAGATGGCCACCGAGAGCCCGGAGAGGACCACGGCCATGCTCCAGGGGTCGGAGGTGCCGGCCAGGCCGGCGATCCATCCCGGCGGCGAGCCGCGCAGGGAATCGATGACCCAGCCCACGAGGAGCGGAGGCATCAGGTCGAGGATCTTGTTGAGGACGCTCGATCCACTCGCCCAGAGCAGCCGTCCCTTGTACGCGCGCAGGTAGCCGAAGAGGCGCTGCATCGGGCGGCTCGACTCGGGAAGGCGGGCAGCGGAGGCGACGGCGGCTTCCATCCCCCGAAGTCTATGCCTTTTCCCCCCGCGGGCAGGACCGCACCGGGCGGGGATGGACCGTCCCCGGAGCGCACGGCGTGGACGGGGAGGGGATGCCTCGTACCCGGCGGGTAGGACCCGCTACCCGGCGCGCGCGAGGCGTACGCGGAGGGGCTGACTCGTACGCCGCGGGTAGAAGCCGTACGCGACGGGTAGAGCTCTCTACCCGAAGCGTACAAGGCGCACGCGGCGGGTAGGACCTGCTACCCGGCGGGTACGCCCCCAACCTGGCGCGTACAAGGTGGAACCAGCGGGAGGGACTCTCTACCCGGAGCGTACGGCTCGTCCCCGCCGCGTGTGGGGGGCACGCCACTACCAGCCGCCCTGGACTCCGATTCCGGCGTAGGGAACACTACTTCACCGCAGCAGCTCTTCCGCAGCTTCAAGGTACTCCCGGATCGCATCTTCTATGTTGACCAAGGCCTCCTCCCTGGTCTCTCCTTGAGAAAGGCATCCCGGGAGCTCCGGCACGGAGACGCTGTAGCCTTCTTCGGAGCGCAAGAGGATGACGGTGACTGTCATGATCCTCCTGGAGGATATGGATGCCCCGGAATACATGTCACTCATGCCGTAGGATATCATCCGCGCATGCCTATCACCGTCGCCACATGGAACGTCAACGGCATCCGCGCCCGGGAGGCGCAGTTCCTGGAATGGGTCGGGCGCGACCGGCCCGATGTGATCTGCCTGCAGGAGATCAAGGCCTCCCCGGACAAGCTTTCCGAGACCGTCTGCAGTCTGGAAGGGTACTGGTGCTACTGGCATGGCGCCGGCGGGTACTCGGGGGTGGGGCTCAACCTGCGCCGGGATACTTTTCCGGAGGAACCCCGGTTCAGCCATCCCTCGTTCGACCACGAGAACCGGATTGTCACCGCTGAAGCAGGCGGTACCACCTTCGCCTCGGTCTACGTGCCGAACGGCGGCAAGGACTATGAGGCCAAGCTCCGGTTCCTGGACGCCATGCGGGACTATGCCGCCGGACTGGAAGCGGAGGGGCGGCCGCTCGTCCTCAGCGGCGACCTCAACGTGGCGCTCACCGACCGCGACGTCCATCCCAAGGAGCGCAAGCCGGGGATCATCGGCCAGCGGACCGAGGAGCGGGACCTTCTTGCCCGGGTGATCTCCCGCGGACTGGTCGACGTCGGCCGTAGCCTGGATCCCGACAACGACAACCTGTTCACCTGGTGGGCACCGTGGCGCAACATGCGCCAGCGCAACATCGGGTGGCGCATCGATTACATCCTCGCCAGCCGCCTCCTCGCCGAGCGCGCCGCCGCGTCCCGGGTTCTCGCCGACGTCGGCACCAGCGATCACGCGCCGGTCGTGGCCACTTTCGAGATCTGAAGGACCCCGGCCGCCGCGCAGACGCGGTTCCGACCCTCGGTCTTGGCGCTGTAGAGCGCGCGGTCGGCCGCCTCGACCATCTCCTCCGGACGCTGGCCGGGCGCGGGAACCAGGCAGACCACGCCCACGCTCGCGGTCACGCGGCCGGACGGGGACGCCAGATGGGGGATGGCGAGGTCTTCGATCCCCTGCCGGAGCTGCTCGGCGACGATCAGCGCGCCGTCGAGCCCGGTGTCGGGGAGGAGGATCGCGAACTCCTCGCCGCCGTAGCGGGCCACGACATCCGAGTGGCGCCCCAGGCTCCCTGCCAGGAGGCGGGCCACGACCTGGAGGCAGCGGTCTCCCTCGCGGTGGCCATAGGTGTCGTTGAGCAGCTTGAAGTGGTCGAGGTCGAGCAGGGCGAAGGCGAGGAGCGAGCGGCTCCGGCGGGCGCGGCTCCACTCGTCCTCCAGCACGAGCTGCAGACGGCGGCGGTTGGCCACGCCGGTGAGCGCGTCCTTGAGCGACAGCTCCTCCAGCTTCTCGTTGGCGACCTCGAGCTCGTCGTGGGCTCGCTGCAGCTCGTCGAGGGTGCGCCGCAGCTCCGCGGTCTGGGCGGCCACACGGGCCTCCAGCTCCGCGGCGCGCCGGCTCAGGGTCCGGCCGCGGAGCCGGGCATTGGCGCTCACTCCGGCGAGCGCCAAGGCGGCCCAGAGCAGGAGCGCCCACGGCGTCCGGTACCAGGGAGGCAGGACCCGGAACGACCAGGCGGTCTCCGGGCTCGTTTCGCCGCCCGGCCCGACGGTGCGCGCGTGGAACGTATAGCTGCCCGGTGGCAGCCGCGTCAGCTCGGCGAAGGGCTCGGTCGCCCAGGAGCTCCAGCCCGAGTCCACGGGATCGAGCCGGGTCTGGTAGCGCAGGCCGGCGCGGAAGGAGAGCGGAGCGAGCTCGATGCGCAGCCGGCGCAGGTTCGGCTCCAGCTCGGGGGATGCCGGGACCGCGCCGGGCGCCCCGCCGAAGAGGAGCTTTCCTCCTCCCACCGTCACCCGCGCCAGGCCGGGGGACGGCAGGGGTTCTCCCCCGCGGCGCAGGCTTCCGGCATGGCGGAGCAGCCCGGCGTCGCTCGCCACCCAGACCACGCCGTCCAGCCCGGGCACGATCGAGACGACGGTGCGCGCCGGCACCTCGGCGAGCTCGCGCGGCTCGCTCCATCCGCCGTCCCCGCGTAGCGCCACCGAGAGCGGACGGGTGTTGAGCCAGAGGTTCCCCTCGGCGTCTTCCGCCAGGGAGTGGATCTCGCCCCTCCCGCCCAGGCTTGAGAGAGCGGGGTCCTGGACGAGCTCGCCCCGTTCTTCGTCCAGACGCAGCACCCGGTTCCCCTGAGTGGCCAACAGGCGGCCACCGGCCAGGAAGGGGAGAGCCTCCTCGCTCTTCGGGACCCGCTTCACCACGCGACTCGGCAAAGCCACTTTGACAATCCCGTCGAGCCCGGTGCCGCACCAGAGGGCTCCCTGGCGCTCCACGATGCTCCGGACCTCGCGCGGCACGCCCTCGACCATCCCTTCGTACCGCCACCCGTTCCCTTCTCTGCGGAGCACGGCGAGCCCGTCCACCATCCCCACCCAGACCCGGTCCGGGTCGGCCGAGGGCGCGAGAACGTAGGCGGTGCGCTGGTCCGTGCCGCTAATGACCCGGGGAGGTCCGTTGCCGATCTCATAGACGCCGAAAGCCGTCCCCACCAGAAGGTCGTCCCCCAGGGAGAGCAGGCTCCAGCCCGAAAACAGGCCGGGTACGAGACGCATCCGCAGCGGTCCGCCTCCAGGCTCGGTCCGGAAGACGCCCGCCGAGGTCGCGGCCCAGAGCTCACCCTGGTGGAGGGCGGCGTGGTAGACGGTCCCCTTGAGCCCGGAACGGACGTCGATCACCGACAGGGGCGACCCGACCTCCACCCGCGCGAGCCCGTTGTTCAAAGCCACCCAGAGCGCCCCCTCACGGTCCACGGTCAGCCCGCTGACGAAGTCGTCGGGCAATCCCACCGCCGTGTCGATCACCTGGTCCATCGTGCCGTCCGGCTGGAGCAGGAGGACGCCGCCCAGAACGGAGCCCAGGGCCCAGCGGCCATCGTCCAGGCGGCGGCCGGCGAGCAGCCTGTGCTCGGCCGTCCAGCGCGATGCCTCGGGCGCGAATGGCTCGGACAAGCCGTTCCGGAGGCGGAAGAGCCCCTCCCCGCGCACGGCCACGAGCAGTCCGTCCCCGGCCGGACCGGGCAGGATCAGGTCGACCCGGCGCCCCTGGAAGACCTCCCCTCCCGCCACCGGCTGGAGTCTCGTCCCGGCCACCCGCCAGAGCCGCTCCCTTGTCCAGACGTAGACCGTCCCCTCCACGTCGAAGCTCGCCGCGTAGGGGCGGTCGCCCGGGAAGGTGGCCACGGTGTGGAGGACCGTGCCGTCCCAGGCCAGGAGCCACCGTTTGGTCAGGTAGAGGAATCCGCCCGGAACGGGATGGACCCGCATCACCTGCCCCAGCTCCCGCTGCCCGGGCGCCAGGAGGCCCCGGAGCGAGACGAAGCGGAGCACCCCGCCCGCGTCCGCCCTCAGGTATCCGAGGTCGTCGACCCCGCCCACCCCCACCCGTCCCGAGGCGTCGCTGGCCACGGAGAAGGCGCTCCGCGCCTCCCCGATCGCGAGGACCTGCCACCAGGCCCCGTCATGGACGAGCAGGCCGCTGATGTTGGCGACGTAGAGGACCCCGCGGGGGTCGCGGGCGATGTCGAAGCTCTGGGATTCGACCTCTGGCAGGTCGGGAGAGTAGGTCCGGATCAGGGGGAAGCCGCGCTCCGCGGCCCACGCGGGCACCGCGGCCAGCAGGAGCATGATGGCGAGAACACCGGCGAGAACACCGGCGAGAACACCGGCGAGAACACCGGCGAGACGGACAGCAATGCGAGGTTGCATCTCACAGGTTTGTGTCCGGCGGACGCGAAGCATTTCAAGGCGCAGGATGGCGTAATTCCCTGGAACGGATATACTTTGTTGACGATCCCCGTTGACCCGGCCCGACGCGGAGGCCCCGAGCGTAGATGCGAGCCCTGCTTCTGAAGGATGCATCCGTCCACCAGGACCCCTTGGTGGAAGACGGGTTGCGCACGCTCGGGCTGCTCGCACTGGACGTCGCCGAGGTGGACGATCCTTCCGAGGCCCTGGAGCGGCTGCGGCTGGAGCCCAACCCGTTCCTCATCCTCTGGAGAGCGGACCCCGCCGAGGCCGCGGGGATCTGCCGCCAGGCCCGCGCCCTGCCCAACGGCGGGCAGGGGTTCATTCTCGTGGTGACTCGCGACAGCAGCCCGGCGCACGCGCGGGCCTTGACGGAGGCCGGCGCCGACGACTGGCTGGTGGAGCCGTTCGACCCGGAGCTCCTGCGGCTGCGCCTGCGCGTGGCCGAGCGCCGGCTCTCGGAGGCCGCGGAGCAGAAGAAGGCCGAGGCGGCCCTGCGGGTGACCCAGTTGCTCCTCGACCGCGCGCCGGAGGGGGCCGGCTGGGCCGACTCCCAGGGCAACCTCCTCTACATGAACGAGGTGGGCTGCGCCGCGCTGGAGTACACCCTGGAAGAGCTCCAGCGGATGAAGGTGCAGGACGTCGTTCCGGAGAGATACGCGCAGATCTTCGAGGAGCACACCCGGACCCTGCGCAGCCACGGGAAGGTGACCTACGAGTCGGTGCACATCGCCAAGAGCGGCCGCGAGTTCCCGGTGGAGGTGGCGCTCAACTGCCTGGCGTTCGACGGCAGGGAGTACTTCTGCGCCTTCGTGCGCGACATCACCGACCGCAAGCGCTCGGAGGAGGCGTTGCGCGAGTCGGAGGAGCGCTACCGCAGCCTCTTCGACGGCGTGCCCATCGGCCTGTACCGCACCACCCCGGCCGGGCGGCTGCTGGACGCCAACGACTCCCTGGTCCGCGTCCTCGGCTACCCCGACCGCGAGACCCTGCTCGGCGCCAACGTCGGCGACATCTACTACGACCCCGAGGACCGGCAGCGCTGGCAGCGCGCGGTCGCGGCCGAGGGCGGCTCCCGCATCCGGAGCTTCGAGGCGCGGGTGCGGCGCTACGACGGTCCGGTCATCTGGGTGCGCTTCAGCCTGCGCGCCTTCCGCGACGAGGAGGGGCGGGTCATCCGCTACGAGGGGGCGCTCGAGGACATCACCGACCGCCGCGAGGCCCAGGACGCGCTGCAGGCCAGCGAGGAGCGCTTCCGCGCCCTGGTCCAGAACGCCTCGGACATGATCTCGATCCTCGATCCGGACGGCTCCGTGCGCTACGCCAGCCCCTCGCACCAGCGCCTGCTAGGCCATCCGCCCGAGGATTTCGTGGGCGGCAACTTCCTCGACTTCGTCCACTACGAGGACGGCCCGCTCGTGGCCAACGCCCTCGGGTGCCTGGTCGACCTGCCGCACGAGAACCTGACCATCGAGTACCGCTGCCACCACCGGGACGGCACCTGGCGGACGATCGAGTCCACGGCCTCGAACCTGCTCGGCCATCCGGCGGTCACCGGCCTCATCCTCAACTCCCACGACATCACCGACCGCAAGCGGGCCGAGGAGCGGCTCCTCCACGACGCGCTGCACGACGAGCTGACCGGGCTGCCCAACCGCGCCCTGTTCATGGACCGCCTCTGGCAGGCCATGGAGCGCGCCCGCCGCGAGCCGGAGCGGCTCATGGCCGTCCTCTTCCTCGACGTCGACCAGTTCAAGATCATCAATGACAGCCTCGGCCATCTCGTCGGGGACGAGTTGCTGATCCAGATCTCCAGCGCCCTCTCCTCGGCGCTCCGCCCGATGGACACGATCGCCCGCATCGGCGGCGACGAGTTCGCCATCCTCATCGAGGGCGGGCACGGCGTCGACGACGCGGTCCACGTCGCCAACCGGATCCACGAGCGGCTGGCCGCGCCCATCAACCTGGGCGGGCACGAGGTCTTCATCACGGCCAGCATCGGCATCGCCGTCCACACGGCGGACTACGAGAAGCCCGAGGACCTGCTGCGCGACGCGGACACGGCCATGTACCGGGCCAAGGGCTCCGGCCGCGCCTGCCACACGGTCTTCCATCGGGGCATGCACCACTTCGTCATGGCCCGCCTGCAGCTCGAGAGCGAGCTGCGGCGTGCCGTCGAGCGCGGCCAGATCGAGGTGCACTACCAGCCGTTCGTCGACCTGTCGACCGGCGTGGTGACCGGAGTCGAGGCCCTGGTGCGCTGGAGCCATCCGAAGCGGGGTCTGATCCTGCCCGACGACTTCCTCACCGTGGCGGAGGAGACCGGGCTCATCGTGCCGCTCGGGCGCTACGTGCTGATCCAGGCCTGCCGCAAGGTGCGCGAGCTGCAGCTCAAGTACCCCGATCATCGGCATCTCCGCCTGAGCGTGAACCTCTCGAACAAGCAGTTCTTCCAGTCGGACCTGGACGAGCAGATCGCCGAGGCCCTGAAGGCATCGGGCCTGGAGCCCGAGTACCTGGGCCTGGAGATCACCGAAGGAGTCATCATCCGCCACGCCGAGAGCGCGATGAGCCGCTTCTCCCGCCTCAAGGCCCTGGGCGTGCAGCTCTACCTGGACGACTTCGGCAAGGGCTACTCCTCGCTGAACTACCTCCACCGCTACCCCATGGACATCCTCAAGATCGACCGCTCCTTCGTCTCGCGGATCGGCGAGGAGGGGGGCAACGTGGCCATCGTGGCAGCGATCGTGAGCCTGGGCCACCAGCTCGGGATGGGGATCGTGGCCGAGGGCATCCAGAGCCTGGAGCACGTAGCCAAGCTGCGGGGCCTCGGCTGCGAGTATGGCCAGGGCTTCTTCTTCTCCCACCCGGTGGACGGCGCCGAGGTCGAGGAGCTGATCACCCGCGCCATCCACGAGTGGCCCAGCCCGGTGCCGTTCTCGGGGCGATCGGTGTCGTAGTTCTGGGAATGCAAGACGCTGGTACCGTTGTTCTGGAACAACGGTATGGCTGAAGCATCCAAGATCTTCCTCCTCTCCCCCGCCAGCCTGAGCGGGGAGCGCGCCCGGCAGCTCCTTTCGCCGGATGCCCGCTTCGACACGGCCAGGCGTTACCGGAGCCCCGAGGGGGTGCCCATCGAGGAGGCCTTCGCCTTCCTCAGCTCGCTCTACTTCCGCGGCAAGATCGCCTATGCCCAACACTTCGCGGATCCGCCGGACGGTCTGCCCTCCTCCGGCGTCCTGGTCATCGCTCCCGGATTCGGCCTGGTGCCGGAGGGGTGGGCGCTCACGGCCGGGCGCATGGAAACGCTCCGCCGCACTCCGATCGACCTCAAGAACCCTGATTACGCCGAGCCCATGCGGCAGCACGCTCTCCAGCTCCGGGAGGCGCTGCCGGACGACACCCGCGTGGTCCTTTTGGGCAGCATCGCCACGGGCAAGTACGTGGACCTCCTCCTGCCCGTGTTCGGCGACCGCCTGCTCTTCCCCGGCTGCTTCGTGGGGATCGGCGACATGAGCCGCGGCTCCGTGCTGCTGCGCGCCGTGCGCGAGGACAGCGAGCTTGAGTACTCCACCCTGGATGTTCCCCGCCATAAGCCCCGCCCCAAGAAGGGGGGCTAGTTGGCACGCCCCCTGCAATCTACCTGAACCGAGAGAAGAGCCCGACGTGACGCTCCGAACTCGATCGAAGATCCAGGAGCGTTTTCACGCAGGGCCAAAGCGAGACGAAGCTTCGGTTCGCTGGATATTCGGGAAGGGAACAGAAGGGAACCATTGAAAGGAGATACCACCATGGTCCGTTCTCAGAAGAAGCAGAGCTGGATGGCCTTCATTCTGCTGTTGGCCCTGATGACGGTCTTCGCCACCGGCTGCCGGGTGCGCCAGACCGAAGAGGGCGAGATGCCTGACGTCGATGTTTCCGCCGAGGGCGGCAACATGCCCGAGTATGACGTCGACGCGGCCGATGTGGACGTGACGACCGAGAAGAAGGAGATCACCGTGCCCGACGTGGACATAAACATGCCGGGCGAGGACAAGGCCGACGACGCGGGCGAGGAAGAGAACAAGCCGCCGCAGCCGTAACGGCTCATCTTCGATGCGATCCAAGGGGGCGGGTCCTGGACCCGCCCTTTCGCTTTTTCCTCAGGCCCTCAGATCGTCCGCCCGCCAGCTCCGGATCGCCCGCTTGATCTCGTCCGACTTCTTCAGGCGCCCGTCCAGGACCTGCCGCGTCAGCTCGGGAAGCTCCTCGTCGGCCGCGAAGCGCAGGGCGATGATCTGTCCCCGCCGGAGCTCGCCGATCCGTGCCCGGAGGTCCGGCGGCAGCGCCGTGGCCAGCCGGACCTGCATCTCGTTGCGGATCACCCGGTCCTGTACCCTCAGCGGGAACATCCGGGCGTAGTAGGCAAGACCGAGCAACGCCCCGGCGACCAGAACCGCCAGCAGCCGGTCGAAGAAGTGGATTTCAATCCCTGGATACCCCCGGAAGAGCCGGTACAGCGCCCAGACGAGATTGACGGTCAGGATGCCCAGCGTCACGAAGTGGAAGCCGGGGACGATCTTGCGGTGGGTCGCGTAGCTCTGCTCCGCCATGAGTGGTCTCCTGTGGGATCGACTGCGGGAAAATCCTACCCGATCGCCCGCGGGAGCGTGCGCTTCCGATAAACTCCCCCGTCATGGACGTGGAAGCGAAGGGTCTTCCCTGCCTGGACGTCTCGGCCGTGGCGCCCGCCTGGGACCGGTTCGTCGAGTCGTTCCTGGAGGGTTATTTTGAGCGCAACCCCACCTTCTCCCAATGGGCGGGGAAGCACGAGCATGACGGCCGGCTGCCGGACTGGAGCCCCGAGGGGATCGAGTCGCGGGCCGACTGGCTGCGCGGCGAGCGGGAGCGCGCCCTGGCCTTCGACCCCGACTGCCTGGACGAGCGCCGCCGCGTCGAGCGCGAGGCCGTGGCCGCCCAGATCGACGGCGACCTCTTCTGGGTCGAGGCCGGCTGGCCCTGGCGCAACCCGATCTATTACGCCGGCCCCATGGACCCGGCCCTCTACCTGACCCGCAATTACGCTCCTCTGGAGCAGCGGATGCGCGCCTACGTCGAGTATGCCCGGGCGGTCCCGGCGACCGCGGCCCAGGTCCGCGCCAATCTTCGGACCCCAATGCCGAAGACCTTCGCCGAGCTCGGCAGGATGTCCTTCAGCGGCCTCGCCGGCTACTTCGAAAGCGACGTCCCGCCCGTCTTCGCCGCCGTGGAGGACCCCGGGCTCCAAGCCGCGTTCCGCGAAGCGAATGCCGCGGCCGCCGCCGCGGTGCGGGAGCTGGGCGCCTGGTTCGAAGGCCAGGTCGCCTCCTCTCCCGAGGAGGGCTTCGCCCTCGGTCCCGACCTCTTCCTGAGGATGCTGCGCGACAGCGAGCGGGTCGACGTCCCCCTGGCGGAGCTGGAAGCGGCCGGACGCCGCGAGCTGGAGCGCAATCTGGAGGCGCTGCGCGAGGCGTGCGCGGCCTGGGCTCCCGGTGTGTCGATCCAGAAGTGCCTCGCCCGGGTGCAGGCCGAGAAGCCGCCGGAGGGTCCGGTCGGGGGCGCCCGTCGCCAGCTCGCGGGGCTGCGCCGCTTCGTGGAGGAGGCCGGGCTGGTCAGCATCCCCGGCGACGAGCAGGCGCAGGTCGAGGAGGCGCCCCCCTACCAGCGCTGGAACTCGGCTTACATCGACATCCCCGGCCCCTACGATCGTCACCTGCCCGCGATCTATTACATCTCGCCCCCGGACACCTCCTGGTCGCCGGACGAGCGCGCCGCCTACCTCCCGGGCGAGGCGGACCTGTTGTTCGTCACGGCCCACGAGGTCTGGCCCGGGCACTTCCTGCAGTTCCTGCACTCGAACCGCGCCGAATCCCTGGTCGGGAGGCTCTTCGTGGGCTACGGCTTCGCCGAGGGATGGGCTCACTACTCCGAGGAGCTGATCTGGGAGGCCGGCTTCGGAGCGGGGGACGCTAAAACCCGCATCGGCCAGCTCCAGAACGCCCTGCTGCGCAACGTCCGCTACCTGGTGGCAATCGGCCTCCACACCGGCGGGATGACCGTGGCGGAGGCGGAGCGGATGTTCCGGGAGAAGGCTTTCCAGGATCCGGCCAGCGCCCGGCAACAGGCTGCGCGCGGCACGTTCGACCCGGGCTTCCTGAACTACACGCTGGGCAAGCTGATGGTGCGCCGGCTGCGCGAGGACTGGACCGCGCCCCGCGGTGGCCGGGCCGCCTGGCGCGAGTTCCACGACCGCTTCCTCTCCTACGGCGGGCCGCCGATCCCTCTCGTGCGCTCAGCGATGCTCGGCGAAGCGGGAAGCGGTCCTCTGTTCTAGTCCTAGTACGGCTCCCTCTTCCCCGCGCAGGCGGGGGAGAGGGTCGGGGAGAGAGGGGATGGGATCAACTGGACCCCACGGCCTTGCACAGCCGGTTGTCGTTCGGCTGGCAGATCCGCCCTTCGGCCTGCGGCGCGATCCCTCCACCTTCGAAGACGGAGGTGCCGGCAGCCCGGAGGGCGGCCTCGACCACCTTCTTGAGGTCGCGGCCGTCCGCGGCGCAGCCCGCCACCTTCTGCTCCAGGCTCAGCATCGTGTAGCCGTCCTGCTTCTTGTCCCCGACTTCCGGGTTCACGAGATAGTCGTTGGTCGCCACCAGGATCGTCTCGTCCGGGCGGACCGGCCGTGCCCCTTCAGGAGCGAGGAGGGTCAGGTTCCGGGCAGCCTTGGCGTTCTGATCGTGGTCGTAGGCAAACCCCGAGATCTGAAGCCAGCTCCCGCTCCCGGGCCAGTTCTGCACCGCGTGATCCACCACCTTCTGGAGCGTGGCGCCGTCGATCCGGATCAGGCGCAGCGGGGTCTCATAGCCGAACAGCTCCTCGACGTGGCGGCGGGTGATCCGGGTACCCGCGGAGAGGTCCTGGTTCAGCCGCAGGGTACCTGAGTTGATGAAGGCCGCCTGGGCGCCGCAATCCTTCATCGTCTGGACCATCTGGTCCGTCACCCAGTTCCCCAGCGAAGTCTCGGAGCCGCGGATCTTGTTCTCCTCGCCTTCCAGCAGGGTGCGGGTGAGGCCGTAGATCTCCCCCAGGCAGCCCGGGGGAGAGCCGGCCTTGGTGCAGAACTCCTGCTCGTGCTTCGCCTGCCAGTCTCCGACCAGTTGCAGGGTGTCCGGGTCCGGCAGGACCAGCCGGCGATCCAGATTCCGGAAGTCGTGCGAGACGTTCACGCGGCCGTCCCGGCCCACCGAGAGCCGGACTACCGTTGCCGTGCGGGCGTCGGCATCGGCCTTCAAGATCCGGCGCCGCCCCACGTCGATGGCCATCTTCTCGTGGTCGTGGCCGCCGAGGATCAGGTCCGGCCCGGCATCCCCAAGCGTCTCCAGGAGGCGCCGGTCGTCCGCCGCGTTGAGATGGGTCAGGGCCACCACCACCTCGGCCCCCTGGCCGCGCAGCTCGGCGGTCAGCTCCCGCGCCGTTTCGATCGGATCGTCGAACCGCTCCACGTAATCCGCGGCGGTGGGAATGGTGACTCCGAAGATCCCGATCTGGATGCCGCCGCTCTCGACCAGGGCGGTCCGCGCCAGGTTGGGAGCGTCGACGAGCGGCTTGCCGTCCTCCCCGTTCTTGAAGACGAGGTTGCCCCCCAGCCAGCGGAACTGCGACGTCTCGATCCGCTTGTCGAGCATCGCCGCGTCCTGAAGACTCTTCTTCTCGAGCTCGTGGTTGCCGAAGACCACGAGCATCCGGTCGTCGAACGCGCTGTTCCCGTCGAGGACGTTCAGGACCTCGACCATCTGCTTACCGTTGTACATGCGGCTCGCGAAGGAGGGGAAAAGGAAGTCGCCGCCGTGGAGGAACAGCAGGTCCGGGTGCTTCTCCTCCAACTCCTTGCGCAGGGTGCGAAGCCGGGCCAGCCCGCCGGCCTGCCCGTCCTCGACCCCTTCGATGCGATAGACGTCGTTGATGTGCAGGAAGACCGCGGTGCGCGTCCCTTCGACGGGGGCATCGGCGGGGGTCCTCGTCCCCGGCGAGGCGCAGGCGGCGAGCACAAGGCACAGGAGGAGAGAGATTCGCTTCATGCTCAATCGTCTCCGAGCTCTTCGTCCGTGAGGGGGCGCTCCGGGAGCGGCCGTTCGAGGATGCGGTACTCGCGCACGACCTTTCCGCCGATCAGGTGCTCCTGGAGGATGCGCTCCAGGACCGGCGGGTCGCAGTGCCCGTACCAGATTCCATCGGGGTAGATGACGGCGATGGGTCCGCCGGTGCAGAGGTCCAGGCAGTTGGCCCGGGTGGCGTAGACGCCCCCCTTCCTGGCCAGACCCAGCTCCTTGAGCCGCTTCTGGAGGTACTTCCAGGCGCGGATCGTGTCCTTGCGGTTGGCGCACTTGGGCTTGGTCGGGTCGCAGCAGAGGAAGATGTGCCGCTGGATGCGGTCGAGGCGCAGCTTCTCCGCGACGCGGCGCTGCTTCCTTACGACTTCTTTCGGCGGCTTCTCGAAGGCTTCCATGGGCTATCCCATCCATCATCCCATCCATCCGGGACCGCCTACTCTACCAGCCGCGGGCTATCATGGCGGCATGAGACGCCTGCTGTTGCCCCTCCTCCTCCCGCTCCTCCTGGCCATGACCGGTTCAGCTACCGGTTCAGCACCGGAGCGGCCGAACGTCCTCCTGATCCTGACCGACGACCAGACCCTCGAATCCATGCGGGTCCTGGAGAAGACTCAACGGCTCCTGGGCCGGGAGGGGACGACCTTTGCGAACGCCTCCGTCTCATACCCGATCTGCTGCCCGTCCCGGGCCACGGTCCTCACCGGGCAGTACGCGCACAACCACAAGGTGATGGGGAACAATCCCCCGGAAGGGGGCTACAGCCGGCTGGACCATTCGAACACGCTGCCGGTCTGGCTTCAGGAAGCAGGGTACGCGACCGGCCATGTCGGCAAGTATCTGAACGGCTACACCGGGCCGGAAGTGCCCGCCGGCTGGTCGCGCTGGTTCGGGCTCTCCGACCCGAGCACCTACCGGATGTACGACTACACCGTGATCGACGACGGCGAGCGGGTTCACTACGGCAAGGCCACGGACGACTACCAGACCGACGTGCTGGCCGTAAAGGCGGAGGAGATCCTGCGCGACTTCATCCGCTCCGGCGATCCCTTCTTCCTGAGCGTGGCCCCGGTCGCCCCGCACCAGGAGCGGAGCGACGAAGCGGGCAAGGGGACGCCCCCGCGGCCAGCCCCGCGCCACGCCGGCCGGTTCGCCCGCGAGCCGCTGCCCCACTCGACGGGAACAACTGCTTTTGATGAAGCGGACGTCCAGGACAAGCCACCCCACATCCGGAAGCTCCCCCGGCTGAGCGAGGCCAAGCGGGCTTCGATCCTCCGCACCTACCGCTCCCAGCTCGAGTCGCTCCTCGCGATCGACGACCTGGTCGAGCGGCTGGCCGGCGTCCTGGAAGAGACCGGCGAGCTCGACCGGACCGTGATCGTCTTCACCTCGGACAACGGCTTCTTCCACGGCCAGCACCGGATCATGGACGGCAAGCTCCTCCCCTATGAAGAGGCCGTGCACGTGCCCCTGATCGTCCGGGGCGGAGGGTTCCCGAAGGGACGGACGGCGCTCCAGCCGGTCTCGAACATCGACCTCGCCCCGACGATCGTAGCTCTGACCGGGGTCGCTGCCCGGAGGAAGATGGACGGCCACAATCTCCTTCCCCTGGCGCTGGACCCGTCCCAGGGGCAGGACCGGGCGCTGCTGGTCGAGGGCCTGAGCCGCAACTCCGCCCGCCCCTCCTACGAGGCGGTTCGCACCTCCCGCTGGATGTGGATCGAGTACCGCAACGGCAACCGGGAGCTGTACGACCTCAAGGCGGACCCCGGCCAGCTCCAGAGCCGGCACAAGGCGCCGGCGTTGTCCAAGGTGCGGGCCGACCTGGCCAGACGGCTGGCCGGGCTGCGGAAGTGCGTCGGGGCGGGGTGCAGGTAGGAGACCTCACCCCCTGTCCCCCTCTCCCATCTCCCTTCCGCCCCCCGCCGGGAGAGGGGGGACGTATTTGAGGCAGCCGTGCCTGATCGAAGGCAAGATCGTCCCAGCAACGTCCCCCCTCTCCCGGGGCAGGCAGGGCGGGAGATGGGAGAGGGGGACAGGGGGTGAGGTCCTCGGCTAAAATCCCCGTCCCATGCGAAACGGCTACCCCCTGGTCGAGCTGCACCGCCACCTGGATGGCAACGTCCGCCTCAAGACCGTGCTCGACCTCGCCCGCCAGCACAAGGTGGAGCTTCCGGCCTGGACGGTCGAGGGCATCCGGCCCTATGTCCAGGTCGTGGGCCGGGAGCCGAGCCTCATGGACTTCATCGCCAAGTTCGAGATGCTCCGGCGGGTCATGGTCGACTACGACGCCGTGCGTCGGATCGTCCGCGAGAACCTGGAGGATGCGGTCCGCGAGGAGATCGACTACATCGAGCTGCGCTTCAGCCCCGCCTTCATGGCCGAGCACCACAAGCTCGACCCCTTCGGCGTGACCGAAGCGGCGTGCGATACCCTCGAAGCGGCTCATGACCTCCCGGTCCGGGCCAAGCTCATCGGCATCATCTCCCGCCACTACGGACCCGAGCGGGGATGGACCGAGCTGGAGACGGCCATCCGCTTCCGGGACCGGGGGATCGTGGCGCTCGACCTGGCCGGAGACGAGGCCCGCTTCCCCGGCGACCTGTTCGTGGACCACTTCCGCAAGGCGCGGGATGCCGGGCTCCGCGTCATCGCCCACGCCGGCGAAGCGGCCGGGGCGGAGAGCGTCCGGCAGGCGGTGCTCGGCCTGGGCGCGGAGCGCATCGGGCACGGCATCCGGGCGATCGAGGACCCCGCGGTGCTGGATCTGCTGGCCGAGCGGGAGATCCCCCTGGAGGTCTGCCCCACCAGCAACGTCCAGACGAGCACCGTGCCCGACCTTCGATCCCATCCTCTGCCGGCCCTGCTCGCCCGCGGGCTGGCCGTCACCCTGAACACCGACGACCCGAGCATCAGCGGCATCGACCTCGCTCACGAGTACCGGATCGCGCAGGAGGAGCTGGGCCTGAGCGAGCACGACCTGAGGAAGATGCAGGAGAGCGCGGTGGCCGCGGCCTTCCTCAGCCATGAGGAGCGCGACGACCTGCTCGGAGTGTTGCCACCCTATTGAGGAGGAGATTCCATGGCCAAAATCGACCTTTCCAAGCTCTCCCTCGAAGAGCTGCAGGCCCTGGCGCGGGAGATCGAGCAGGAGATCATCGGGCGCCGGGAGGCAGACCGGGAGCGGGTGCTCGCCCAGATGCGCGAGCTCGCCGGCAGTCTCGGCATGACGTTCGAGGAGCTTCTGAAGCAGGAGCGCGGACGTGAGCGCGCCCGGGTGCCCGCCACCTCGGTGCGCTTCCGCCACCCCGAGAACACCGCCCTGACCTGGTCCGGCCGCGGCAAGCGCCCCCAGTGGATCAACGAGTGGCTGGCTTCGGGGCGGACGCTGGAAGACCTGTCGGGCGGAGAGTAGGTGGCTTGTAACCCCGCAAATTGAAAGCTAGACTTTCAAAATGCAGGGTTACTATCTCCCTCGCAAGATCCAGGGCCAGATCGAGGCGCGGCTGGCGGACTTCCCCGTGGTGGCGGTCCTGGGGCCGCGCCAATGTGGCAAGACCACGCTGGTCCGCGAGACCGTCGGGAGCCTTCCCGGGGTCGTCTACCTCGACCTGGAGCGGCCGTCCGACCTGAACAAGCTGCGCGATCCCGAGCTCTTCTTCAGCCTGCAACGCTCGCAGGGCACCGCGTCTCTCTTCTGCCTCGACGAGATCCAGAGAATCCCGGAGATCTTTCCCCTGCTGCGCAGCCTGGCCGACGAGGAGCGGCGCAACGGGCAGTTCCTTCTCCTGGGCTCCGCCTCGCGCGACCTCCTCCGGCAGACCTCCGAGACCCTGGCGGGCCGGATCACCTACCTGGAGCTGACGCCGTTCCTGGCGAGCGAGATCCCCAAGGACGATCCGGGGGCGATCCCCCGCCTCTGGTTCCGGGGTGGGTTTCCCCGCAGCTTCCTCGCTGCCAGCGACGAGAGCAGCCGCGCCTGGCGCGAAAGCTTCACCCGGACGTTCCTGGAGCGGGACATCCCGCAGCTCGGCTTCAACGTCCCCGCCGCGACGCTCCACCGCCTGTGGCGCATGCTGGCCCACCTTCACGGGCAGACGCTCAACAGCTCGCAGCTCGGCGCGGCACTGGGAGTCAGCCACACCACGGTCCGGTCCTATCTCGACCTGCTCACCCAGACCTTCATGGTGCGTCTCCTGGAGCCCTTCGCGGCCAACACCAAGAAGCGGATCGTCAAGTCGCCGAAGGTCTACCTCCGGGACTCGGGCATCCTGCACAGCCTGCTCCAGATCGACAGTCTCGACAACGTGCTGGCCCATCCCGTCTGCGGCACATCGTGGGAGGGGCTGGTGATCGAGAACGTGATCGCCGCCCTGCCCGGCTGGCAGGCCGGCTTCTACCGCACCTCGGACGGGGCGGAAATCGACCTCATCCTGGAGCGGGGCCGGCGGCGGATCGCCGTCGAGTGCAAGGCCTCCACGGCCCCCGCGGTTTCCCGTGGCTTCTGGAGCGCCCTCGATGATCTGGATATAGAAGAGGCCTGGGTGGTGGCACCGGTGGCGGAGGTCTATCCGATCCGGGAACGAGTCAGGGTGACTCCCCTGAGGGCGCTCGTCGACCACGTGGCAAACGCATGAACCCCATCACCCACGGCCCCTCGGCTGGTCCCCGGCTCATATCGCGCTGGGCCTTCGATAGTTGACCTCCCCGAGGGGGCGCGCCGAGTCGCGCCCCCTCCTTTTTCCTTCCCCTTGCAGCGAGCTGAGCTATTACCCCGGCCTTTCGATTGTCGCTACACGTCGCGAGAATCAACGGCGGCGAGGTCTTCCCGGATCGGGAATTGTCGTATCACCGATACGAGAATTTACCTGGAACCATCCGGCACGAGTGCGCGGAACCAATTGGCCGCCGCCGATGGATTTCGGCGAGCTCCATAAGGCATAGGCGTGTCTCCGTAACCGATCGGCCTCCCTCCGTAACCGGTTGGCAAGCGTCCATGACTATCGGCGAGCCGCCGACGGACTTCGGGAGCCGCCGACGGAATTTGAGGAGACGGCGATAGCCAGGGGCAGTCGCCGACAGGTCAGGGAGAGTCGCCGACAGGTTGTCCGAGTCTCCGATCGGTTGGGGCAACACGGCCATGGATTTCGGGTCTCGCCGATAGGCCATGGAGAGTCGCCGATGGATTGCGGGGGAGCTTGCGATAGGTTGAGTGACACGGCGACCGTTGTGGCGAGAGGCCGATAGGTTTCGGGAGACGGCGATGGCTATGGGGAGCCGCCAAAGCATTGCGGCGACACGGCCATAGCCTTGCCGAGTCAGCGAAAAGTTATAGAGAGCCGCCGATCTGTGATGGATAAGCACCGCGGCCTATCCGTGGCATGCCGAGCCTAGAAGCCGTCCTAGGAGATGCATGGCAAGTCATTGTCTTTTCTGCGCGGAGCGGTGCGGCGCTACGCCGCCATATCAGCCTATGATCAACTGTATAAGCTTCCACTCCCCCTGCCGCGAGCCTCCTTATCGGCCGGAGCACTACCATACCTTGGTCGTACGCCTCTCCCTGCAAGAGAGATGTCCTGGGCCTGGAAATTCGGATAGGCAGGAATCCCCTGATCTCCAGGAGGGGTAGGAGAGTTCCCGGCTTGGAGGCTTGGATTGACTCGTTACCAGCACGGGCTTAAACTCTCGAAGTTGTTGTACTCCTGACTGTTGCAGAGGGGACGACCACATCCGCCGGGGGACCGGCGCCTTGGGAGTCTGGCCTATACGCAGGCGGAGGCGCGAAGCTACACAGAGTTGGGCGCAGAGAACTCGTATATGGCAAGCGAAAGCAAGCGACCCAGAAAGCCTGTCCCTCCTGCTGGTTGGGTGGTCTTCCCTAAACACGGCCCGGCCCGAGTAGAGATTGAGCCCCTGCCCGCAGATCAGGCTGACCTCGAAACGAATGTGGCTAGAAAGTTTGCAGGGGCCATGGCCCATTTTATCAACAGAGAACTCGTTGGGGTAGAGAAGAATGAGCCTTGGCCGGACTTCACAACTCGTGAAGGTGACCAGCCTTGGGGGATCGAGCTTATCGAGGTTGTCGATCCCATGCATGCCCAACAATACCGCATTCAGCAGGACTACACGGAGGCTCTGCTAAAAGAGTTGGGTGGCGTACCCGATTACCTTGCCGGCGTGGACACTCAAGTAGTACACAACTACCAATTATCTATGTTCCCAAAAGCTCTAAGTTCCGGCGGCCAGCAGATCATCAAGGAACTCATCCAGCTACTTGAACAGGACACAGAGGAGATCCAGAATCTGCCCATTGAGGGCGTATTGCTTCGCAAAGCAAGACCCGACTCTCCTCATCCGGAGCTTGGGTTTATCTTTGATAGGTTCTCTCCACCGACCATGCCTGGACGCCTCAGATTCTCGGAGAGCATTTTGTTCTCTTCGACTCAACAGAGACTCCTTCTGCGCAATGCGATTTCAGCAAAGCTACAGAAGCGGTACCATAAGCCTACGAATTCCAAGCTAATGCTGCTTGCCTATGAACTTCGTATGATTAGCGTTATGCCGGATGGCGAGGAAGTCGAGTTAGCCCGAGACCTACTAAGAGAAACTGCACATCCCTTCAACGAGGTCTGGTACCTCTATCCATATCCTTGGGCCAACATGGGGCATTTAGTACAAGTGTGGCCAGCGCCCAACCCAGCTGCTCCAGCGGACCAAAAAGCTCCGCTTTCCGGCCGCTGAGCAGCGTAACCGTTCGGCGGCAGAAACCGATTTTAATTTACGAACAAGTGCGTGGATTCGATGAGACATGCAACCATCACGCCATTCGGTAAGTTCCTGCTGGGTTTCTGGGGGATGCTCATTCTTAGCTTGCTTTGGAGCATTCCGCTCTATATTCTTGGTGGAGCTGATGGAAGCTGTAGGTTATACACTATCAACTGGCTAAAGAATCATTTGACTTATGGGCTTACCCACCATCTATTCTTTCCCGTTGCCGTTGGCCTTTTCTTGGCGAGCGTTCGATTAGACATCATTCGTAAAACTGGATTGGTCTCCAGGTTCTGTCTCGTGATTCTACTTGTGTTAGGAACTCTGGTTACCATTGAAGATTCAACGGGGGATCGACGCTACCAGCCATATGAACTTCCCGATGCTTGCCAATGGCTCTGCGCCGAGACCAGATTGAGAACAGAATCTCACCCTGACACTATACAGTTCGACAAGATAGCTAGTTGCTTTTCACCAAGCAGGGTTAAGCAGGTCTCGCCAACGGGAAGTGCAGTCAAGTATTTTAACTCTATGCGTATGCGTAGCACACTTGCGGAAATTTCCGTCAGTACAAATTGGATCGCCAAGACAGCAATACTACTTACTTGGCTTCTGATACTGATGGGAGCTGCTCTGCTTTGGTACTCAGGAGTGACGGCACTTGCAGGTCAGATGGATGATGTCATGCGCCTTCGCCTTTCCGCGGTGTTGCTTTTTCTCTCGCCTTGGGTGCCAGCCCGAATCTATGTAAATTGGTATCAGCATGAGTATGTGGGTCTCAAGTCTAGCCAGATCACGCCTCTAGTCGCCGCGGTAATTATCCTAGGGATCTTTTCTTTTTTGCTCTTCATGGCGGTTCTGAAGAGTCGCGTCAAGCGAGAGGCCGTAGTTGATATATTGGGTATTATGGTGCCAGTGTGCGGCTTCCTTCTTGTGAAATACGCGCCGCTTCTTGGAGAAATTAACAAAGCATTGAACGCGATCAGCTTGCTCTTGATTATTACTGTTTGCTTTGCCCTTGGCTTCCTGCTTGTAATCGCGGGAAGGTTGGCATTGTTGAGTGAGCTACCGAAGGTGCCGAACCCGGAGCCTCAAGCGGTCGAGTAGCCAGGGGAGTTTGCACTCCCCCGGCTCTCACAGAACCGGACTTGTGGGCGCACATCCGGCTCTTCGGGACACCGACGTTCAGGACCGCTCCTGTAGTTCGGTGCCGGTGT